>DSLFC04101__coassemble_220_pt1 | contig 132618 bp, 125 predicted proteins | sample DSLFC04101__metabat2_low_PE_049 | metagenome-assembled genome bin DSLFC04101 | reverse complement strand
ATTGTGATCTTGATTACATCATATAGAAAAAACTGAACACTGCCGCCCAGCCTCCCGTCCATGTCCAGCCCCAGCAGAGACAGACCCTTCCCGATTGACCTGTTCAACCATTTCATTCCCAAGATCTCATCTTGGAAGAATTGCCATACACCCATAACAGGAACCTCACTTTACACTATGTAGAAGACATATCAAAAAAATTTGATGTTTTGACACAAGATGAACGCCATCTGATATTGATGGCGTTTATCGGCTGCAAGAAGAGCAGCAATCTCCCTGTTCTGTATTGGGAGTCAGAATGGCCCGCAGTCTTTCCAGCGCCCATGCCCCGCCAGACGCACTCAAGCGGTAATGGGTCCATTTGCCTTCCTGCCGACTGGTCACAATCCCGGAATCACACAGGATTTTCATGTGGTATGACAGGCCGGACTGGGTCAGATCCATTGGCTCCTGCAAAACACAGGCACATTTCTCGCCGCTTCGCAATTGTTCCAAAATGGCGAGACGCTTCGGGTCGCACAAGGCCTTGAAAATCTTGGCATCATCCTGATAGTTCCCCATCTGCTCACCTCGTATCAAAAAAATTTGATACGATAAGTATATGCAACAGCGTCCCATTTGTCAAGAGTAAAATGAAACGACTATAAGATTGCCACTTCCTCCTCAAGGAGGGGGGGAGTAGCAGAAATTTGAGTATATTTTCGATTATTCCCACTCATCTATGGCGTCATCTTGGCACCCGGGTGAAAGCTGCTCTGAAACAGTAGATACTCCGCCATGGCCTGAAACTCCCGGACGCACTCCGTACACTTAAGAGTGAACAGTTCCTTCTTTTAAATAAGTACAGCGATCGCGCCAATGCAGCACAGACATCAATCTGCCAATTTGGCTTCACCTTTCTTCGGCTTCCACCCTGCTCAAGCTTCATGGAAAACAGGCAACTTGGAGTCAGCACATTCGGCTTTTCGGCTCGGAAGAAGGCCGGAAAGCCATGAAATTCAGGCATTTTTATCTGGTTCCAATTTGACCCGCAGGTAGGTACTGAGGAACTGGGACATTTGGAAATGATCGGCGCCATTGTGCACCAACTGACACGAAACCTGAAAGATTCCCAAATATTGGACTCCGGATTTGCTCCTTATTTCGTTGACCATACCGTTGGCGTATATCCCAACGCCGCCTCCGGTGCGTTGTTCAGCACCGGTATGATGGCTGTAAAAGGGGATCCCATGGCAGACCTGTCGGAGGACCTGGCCGCAGAGCAAAAAGCACGGGTAACCTACGACAATATTCTGCGGCTTTCCGATGACCCAGACGTAAACGATGTAATCAAGTTCTTGCGGGAAAGGGAGATAGTCCACTTCCAGCGCTTTGGAGAAGGCATCCAGCTCCTCCGTGAGAAGCTGAACCAGAAGAATGTTTACAGCATGAACCCCTCGATCGATCTGTAATGCGGGAAAACGCACTATCCTATAATTAGAATATTATAAGTAAAAATATAGGCAACTTTTGGTTGCATATATCATATTTTGCAATATACAGTCTGAAATTCTTTTGAATTTCAGACTGTAACTGTATTCTCTCCCCGCTTTTATCCGAGTGCATTTCGCATTTCAAAAGATCCGTTTCGCAGAATGTCAACGCTTCTTTGCAGGATGTCAACTCTTCTCCCCTCCCCTCTGGAGCCAAGGCTCTTACAGACGCAGGGCACGATTCTGTTTCCAAAAAAATAATTCCATGTTGTAGGAACAACAGACTTTCCCGGATTTTCCTGTTATGCTGGTGGCAACATCAGGAAGCGAAAGGATGAAGAAAATGCTTCGCAGAATTATTCAGATAGATGAGGAAAAATGCAACGGCTGCGGCGCCTGTGCCGCAGCTTGTCACGAAGGTGCTATTTCCATGGTTGATGGAAAGGCCAGACTGATGCGTGATGACTATTGTGACGGACTGGGAGACTGCCTTCCCGGCTGTCCTACCGGCGCCATCACTTTCGTAGAACGAGAAGCTGCCGCATATGACGAAGCGGCAGTCAAGGAGAATTTGCGCAAAAAGTCTGCCTCCGGGCATACAGGTTGTCCCGGTCATCAAATGCATCGATTTGACCGCCCCCGGGCCTCCTCATCAACAGCGCCAGCCCCTTCATCATCTCAATTGGGACAGTGGCCTTGCCAAATTAAGCTAGTCCCTGTGAATGCCCCTTATTTTCAGGGAGCCAAGCTTCTAATTGCTGCTGACTGCACCGCCTTTGCTTATGCGAACCTGCATCAGGACTTTATGCGGGGAAAAATCACATTGATTGGGTGCCCGAAGCTGGATGGAGTGGACTACAGCGAAAAGTTAACACAGATTCTTCGCAGCAATGACATTCAGAGCGTGACCATTGTCCGCATGGAAGTTCCCTGCTGTGGTGGGCTGGAGCTGGCTGCCCAAAAGGCGCTGCAGGCCAGTGGGAAATTCCTTCCCTGGCAGGTGGTTACCATTACTATTGATGGGAAGATTTTGGATTAAAACTGATAGGTGACAGGTATCAGCCATCTACAAGATAACAAGGGAGATTACTTCATGGAAAATAAAATGTTCTGTTTTCAGTGTGAGCAAACCGCCGGATGTACTGGTTGTACTGGAAAGACCGGCGTCTGTGGGAAATCGGCGGAGGTGGCCAATCTGCAGGACCAGTTGACCGGAGCCCTGATTGGTCTGGCCCGCGCCACAGATGGTGACACTCATCCCACTCAGGAGACCTGGAAACTGATGATAGAGGGGCTCTTTGCCACCGTAACCAACGTCAATTTCAGTGAATCCTCCATTCGGGATTACATGGCCAGAATTGAAGAGGAAAAGGCTTCTCTGCAGCCCAGTTGTGCAGCGTGTGCCCTCCCCTGCGGCAGAAGCAGCGACTACAACCTGTCCATGCTATGGAATGCCGACCCCGATATCCGCAGTCTGAAATCCCTGATTCTGTTCGGTGTCCGGGGTATGGCTGCCTATGCTTACCACGCCATGGTTCTGGGCTATACAAGCGAGGAAGTGAATCGTTTCCTGGCAAAAGCCCTGTTTGCCGTTGGCGAGGACTGGGGCATGGAAGAACTTCTGCCCATTGCCATGGAAGTTGGAAAGTATAATCTGATGTGCATGGAGCTATTGGATCGGGCAAATACCGAGACTTTTGGAAATCCGGTGCCCACTACCGTGTCCCTGCAAGTTGAGAAGGGTCCCTTTATTGTTATTACTGGGCATGATTTGTGGGATTTGAAGCTTTTGCTGGAACAGACGGAAGGCAAAGGAATCAATATCTACACCCATGGAGAAATGCTTCCTGGCCATGCTTACCCCGAATTGAAGAAGTACCCTCACCTGAAAGGAAATTTCGGCACGGCCTGGCAGAATCAGCAGAAAGAGTTTGCCAATCTACCCGCCCCCATTCTCTTCACCACCAACTGTCTGATGCCTCCGAAGGCAAGTTACGCAGATCGGGTATTCACCACGGAGGTCGTTTCCTATCCGGAGATGATCCATATTGATGAGCAAAAAGACTTTACGCCCGTAATCGAGAAAGCTCTGGAATTGGGCGGATTTGCGGAAGATCAGGCGTTTACCGGTATCAACGGCGGGAAAACGGTGATGACCGGTTTTGCTCACAATGCAGTTCTCAGTGTTGCAGACCAGGTAGTTGCGGCAGTCAAGTCCGGCGCAGTCCGGCATTTCTTCCTGGTAGGCGGATGTGATGGTGCCCGTCCCGGTCGGAATTACTACACGGAGTTTGTCAAGCAGACTCCCAAAGACAGCATTGTGCTTACCCTCGCCTGCGGTAAGTACCGATTCCATGACTTGGATCTGGGAACCATTGGCGGGTTGCCCCGCCTGATGGACATTGGTCAGTGCAATGATGCCTACAGCGCCATCAAAATTGCACTGGCTCTGGCAGATGCTTTTGGCTGCGGAGTCAATGATCTTCCGCTGTCTATGGTACTTTCCTGGTATGAGCAGAAAGCTGTGTGTATTCTGCTGACCCTTCTATACCTGGGCATCCGCAATATTCGCCTTGGCCCCACTCTGCCTGCCTTTATTTCCCCCAACGTGCTGGACTATCTGGTCAAGCGCTACAACATTGCCCCTATTACCACGCCCGAGGAAGATCTGAAAGCCATTCTCGGCGAGTGATCCCTCATCATCAGAAGAAGGACGAACCAAAACGGTTCGTCCTTCGACTTTTTAACTCATTTTTCCGAGGGTGTGCGGGTGAAGTAAACCGCTCCTGTACCATCAGGCTTCTCACAAAGGAGATCTCCCTCGCTTCTATGAATCAGGTATACAACCCGCTCTGTTTCCAGTCCTTCCACGCCTCTGGCAAACAGGAACAAAGAATCCCGGCTGACGCTGTAAGCACCGTCTATTGCCCATGCCTCTTCCCTGGCATTCTCCTGACAGACAATGATTCCCTGGGAGAACAGGTACCCTTCTCCACTGGAGCAGGAATACCACGTCCCCGTAAAATCCTCATAAGGAATTGCTGTGCGAGATAGCAGCACCACGCCCCCGAATAGAAAAGCCACACACAATGGAATCCACCGTTTCATAGTATCCCCTCATCGACCTTTTTACGAATATTATATACTACCCTTCCCTGAAAAAGCAATCGGAACAGGTTTAAGAATTATGTAAACTTTTGCGAAGTAATTTTGGCTATTCTGCCTTCTTAAAAATCATTGACAATAATTCTCTACAAGTGTAGAATTACTATATACTACAATTGTAGAGGAGTTGATGGTATGTCCTCCCCCATTCGCCGGCTGCCAGATTCGGAACTGGAGGTAATGCAAGCCCTCTGGGACTGCAATCCCCCTGTGACACGATCAGACGTGGAAGCGAAGTTATCAAGTGCTTACCCCATTGCCCAAACCACACTGCTCACCCTTCTCTCCCGTCTGGGAGAAAAAGGATTTGTGCGTGTGGAGAAGTCTGGGCGAAATCGGTTATACATTCCCCTGGTTTCCCGGGCAGACTACCTGGCGGCCCAGAGCAGCCGATTCTTCCGAAAACTGTGTGGAGGAAATGTTTCCGCCTTTGCATCTGCCTTATGCGCCAGTGACCTTACAGAAGAAGAACTGGCACAACTGCGGGAGCTTTTGGAGCGGAGGGAATTATGAACAATCATATGCTTCTTCGCATTGGAGCCTTTTTTCTGCTCAGTCTTGTGTTTGCATGGGCAATCCGTTCCCGGCACAAAAGAGACCGCTGCGATTCCGGGGCAGAAACGAACGGACAGCGATATCTGCCCTTTCTCTCCCCGCTCCTGCTGCCCGGATTTCTCGTCGGTTTGACCATCGTGGCTACCCCATACTATGGCTTCCGTGAAAGTCTGGAACAGGTTCTTGCGCTCAGTTTCGGGATTTTTCTGCATGTCAGCCTGTATTACCTGATACTGCTTCTAATCCTTCCGATGCTGCGCAAACGAATCTCCGCCCGGGCCTGCGCCATGCTTTGGCTGATTCCCACCTATTTGTACCTCGGGATGTACAAAAGCATTGTCCCGTCCCAGCCTCTGTGGGTGATTTTTGTCCCGGAGTACCTGTTCTCCTGGCTGATTTATTTGTGGTTTGCCGGTTTTCTGCTTGTTCTGCTCCAAGCAACCGTCAGCCATCTGCTATTCCGAAAACGGATTCTGCGAAATGCAGTTGCGGTGACAGATTCCACCATTCTATCTGTATGGCGGACAGAAACAACCGCAGCAAACATTCCGGACTCCCGGTATCAACTGGTGGTGTCTCCAAAAGTCACCACACCACTGTCCATTGGATTATTCCGCAGAACAACCCGAATTGTTCTTCCTTCCCGAACCTATGCCCCGGAAGAACTGTCCCTGATTCTGCGCCACGAACTGATTCATCTGTGCCGGGAAGACTCCGCAAACAAGCTCTTTCTGACGTTCTGCACCGCCGTATGCTGGTTTAATCCCCTGATGTGGGTCGCCATGAGAAAAAGCGCCGATGATCTGGAGCTGAGCTGCGATGAGACGGTGCTGCTGGATGCGGATGAGGAAACCCGCAGCCTTTATGCCTCTCTCTTGCTGAAAACTGCCGGGGAGAATCGGGGATTTACCACCTGTTTATCCGCCTCTATGGGGACAATGCGCTACCGGCTGGGACAAATTTTAAAAGCAAGATCCGTCACCTCAGGCGCTTTGGCAACGGCTGCCATTTTCATGCTGCTGAGCCTGACCAGCGGATATGTGGCTCTGGCCTACGGAAATTACACTGTGGAGCAGGTTTTGTTTGAGGGCGAAGCGGATTTTGAAAGCGCTCAGCTGTTCGGAATCAACACCGCCCTGATAGAACACAACGGATTCCTGCTCTGCCGGGATGAGGATGCGCTCTACACCTACCTGTCCCATCTGTCTCTGGTAAAACTGGGCGGCACATATGCAGATCCGGAAACCCCTCCGCAGCTGCTTCTCTTCTTCGACACAGAAGCCAACTCCGTGGCACTGCGCATGGAGGGACAAAGCCTCACAGTGATTCCTCTTGGAGATACCGAACGGAAATCGGAGCAATACCAGATTCAGGAATCGGTGGACTGGGATTACCTTTCTTCTCTGCTGCTCACCTACAGCATCCAGAACGAAGACCTCCCCTTCCCGCCCCATATCCTATTAAGTGGTGACAATTCGTACTTTCACTTCACCGGGCAGGTCATTGGCTTTACAAAAGATGGTCAGCCCCAAACCTGGGAACCCTGGTGGGAAGATGAAGACCAGGTCGGCCTTATAGATTTTCCCGACAAAGAACTCCATCTTGATTTTTCTCATACGCCGCAGGATGGCTACCAGGTAGAAATCACAGATTTTCAAGGGAACCTTTTGGACTCCTTTTCTTCCCGGGAACTGGCGGATGCCAATACCCTTCCTCTGAAATATTCCAACGCTTGCTACATCATCCGGGCAGTCTTTGAAGATCCGGTTTCCTCCATCGAAATGCAGTTTTCGTTTACTCTGGAGAAATCCAACTCTCAGTAATATCCCACTTTCCGCTGCCGGGGACATGGTATGTGTCCCCGGCTTTCCCTATTCTCAAGAAAGTACTGGAAAATGGGAACTTTTTCTGATACAATGGCAAAATTACAGATTCAAAAAGGAAGTGACATTCCGTGAAACGCGCACGAATTTTGATGATCGTTTCCATGGCAATCTTTGGCACGTTGGGACCGTTTGTTCGTTATATTGCCGTTTCTTCCGGGGAACTGGCCTTGTACCGGGCCGTTCTGGCCGCCTGCCTGATTGGACTTTATCTGGCAGTCACCAGGCAGCCCATTTCCTTCGCAGCTCTGGGCCGAGAACTTCCCCTGCTGCTTTTTTCCGGCGTGGCAATGGGAATTAACTGGATTCTGCTGTTTGAAGCCTACCGATATACCACCGTTTCCGTGGCCACCTTGAGCTACTATTTTGCGCCGGTTATCGTGACGGCAGTCTGTCCATTTCTATTCCGGGAAAAGCTGACGGCAAAGCAGATTCTGTGTTTTGTCATGTCCACTGTCGGACTGGTATTGATCACCGGAATCGGTGATTTGGGTCGAAACAGCACCCACCTTCTTGGGATTGCCTTTGGCCTTGGGGCAGCGGTATTCTATGCAGCCGTGATTCTGCTGAACAAGTTCATCCGGAAGGTAGACGGACTCCACCGGACTTTCCTGCAATTTCTTGCAGCCATCGTGACGCTGATTCCCTATGTGGCATTGACCAGCGGCATCAATCTGGCTGTTCTGGATTCTACTGGCTGGATTTGTCTTCTGATTGTGGGATTCTTTCACACCGGAATCACCTACTGCCTGTATTTTTCCTCCTTGAAAGTGCTTCCGGGGCAAAAAGCTGCCATTTTAAGCTACATTGATCCTCTGGTAGCGGTGCTGGTATCGGTGATGATCCTGCGGGAAACCATGACTCTTTGGCAGACGGTAGGCGGCTGCCTGATTCTGGGATTCACGCTGTGGAACGAACTTGCGCCGGAAGCAGCATTGAATGAGCAAAAGTAACGCAGAATCACCTGCACCTGCTCCGGCGCACTTGACGGTTGTCTGGAAAAGCAGTATAATAAATACAAACATTTGGCCGAAAGGATGAGAAATCGTGGACACAAATCGGCCCAAGCAGGCGGCACAGTGGTATTATTCCAGCGTTTACCGTGACGAGCCCATTCGCCCCCAGTCGAAGACTCCTGATTCTCCCCTTCCGCCCCTTCTCCGAGCCGCCCGAGCTCTGGCTCAGGGTGAGAATCTGGCATGGCAATCCCGGGAATCCATTTTCATCAAACAGGCAAAGCTTCTGGTCAACTACGAAGATGACTGCCCCTACGAGAAGGAAGTCGTACGGTATTTCCCCACCTACCAGTCCTTTACAGACCAGGAGCTTCGGGGATACTTTACCTGGCGGACTCAGCTGCGCAAGGGCAACTTACACAGGACTTCTCTTTCCTTCGCTTTTTTGTACATCTATGAGCTGCTCAACCAAATTGGGGTTTCGGACCCCCTCAGCGGATATCAGCAGCTGCTGGATTTTCAGCGGTCGTACGGGCAAATCGACGAGAAAATTCTTCCCTATCTGAGGCAGTGGCTGATCGATTATGTGGTTTATTACAACTTAAGCGCGGATTTACTGAACAACACGCCCCAGGCCCAGTTTGATCGGAGCGTGGAAGTACTGGAGCGAATCCATATTCATACGCCTGACGAAGTGGTAGCGGCAGTTAAATTTCTCTCTTCCAAATGGCTGGAACGGTCCAAGTTTTATGCTGCCCACACCTGTGAATTTGAGCAGGCACTGGTCCGGGTTTTGATCCGGGTTCAGGATCACTACGCTGCCCGCTGTAAAAAATCCATGACAGATCAGTTCTTTGGCACTGTCAATCGGTACCCTCTGATGCTCTTTAACAGTGCTGTCTTTCTGGACACGCAAAAAGTTCGGGATCGGGATTATATTGTAGATGACAGTTGGCGCTACCAGTGCCGGGGTGGGCTCTGGAACGCTGCCCGGCGGACCTGCACTCCACTACCCAGTCCCAAACTGACCAATTTGCTGAAAGCACTGGACGGGGTGATGCGGCAGGAGTTTGGATTCGGACATCCTATACAGTTCAAGCCGGAACCCAAATGGACCATGAGGATTCTTCAGGAAGAAACCCTTGGGGTTTTGGCGGAAATAAAGGCTCGGGAAAAGACAAAGATTTCCATTGATTATTCCCAGCTGGCGCAGATCCGTCGGGAAGCTGCAATCACTCAGGAAAAGCTGACAGTGGATGAAGAGGAAGACTGGATTTTTTCTCCTTCCCCGGTTCCTGCTTCTCCCCTGCCCCCAGCGGATACCCCGTCGCCTGTATGCGCACCTGATTGCCCCTTGTCGCCTGAAGAGTACCGGATCTTAAAATGTCTGCTGTACGGAGGCGATCTTTCCTGGGTAACGGCAGAAGGATTTCTGCTGTCCGTTTTGGCGGACAGCATCAATGAAAAACTTTACGACCAGTTTCAGGACTCCGTTTTGCAAATGGACGATGTTCCCGTGCTGGTGGAAGATTACATCAACGATTTGAAAGAGATGGTTTTGCCATGAAAATACCAAGACGAATCGCACAGACGCTGATCAATTCCCTGAAAGGCGGCGTTGTGCCCCGGGTGGGCCTTCCCTACATCACCGTGGGCAGAGCAGCCGAGATTGATGCCCTGCTCCGGGATGTGGACATCATCAGCGACGGCGGGGCTTCCTTTCGGTTTATTGTGGGCCGATACGGCAGCGGAAAGAGTTTTTTGCTGCAAACCATCCGGAATTATGTGATGGCGAAAAATTTCGTGGTGGTGGATGCCGATCTTTCTCCGGAGCGGCGGCTCCAGGGTACCCGGGGTCAGGGACTGGCCACATACAAAGAACTGATCCGGAATATGTCCACCAAAACCAAGCCGGAAGGGGGCGCATTGTCCCTGATTCTGGATCGATGGATCAGCAACGTACAGCAGGAAACGGCACTTTCCGCCAATCTGAGCATCACAGATCCGGGACTTGCCCCTCTGGTTGAGAAAAAGATCTCCGCCGTCATCTTTTCGCTGAATGAAATGGTCCATGGTTTTGATTTTGCCAAGCTTTTGACTCTATACTACCAATCCTACGTTTCCGGGAACGATGAAACGAAAGGAAAAGTGCTGAAGTGGTTCCGGGGAGAATACGCTACCAAATCCGAAGCCAAACAGGAGCTGGGCGTCAACATTATCATCACGGATGACGACTGGTATGAGTATCTGAAACTGTTCGCCTGTTTTCTGAAACAGGCTGGTTATGCCGGAATGTTGGTGCTGATCGATGAACTGGTCAACATTTATAAAATTCCCAATGCCATCACCAGACAATACAACTATGAGAAAATTTTGACCATGTATAACGACGCCATGCAGGGAAAGGCCAATCACATCGGTTTTATTCTTAGCGGTACGCCCCAGTGCATGGAAGATCCTCGCCGGGGCGTCTACAGCTACGAAGCGCTGCGCTCCCGTTTGGCGGAGGGCCATTTCTCCGGCGAACACAGGGATCTGCTCTCTCCGGTGATTCGGCTCCAGCCTCTGACCAATGAAGAAATGCTGATACTGGTGGAAAAGCTGGCGGATATTCACGCCGAACTCTACGAGTATTCCCAGATCGTCACCCAGCAGGATATGGTGGATTTCATTGAAATTGAGTTTGGCCGTATCGGAGCGGACAGCCACATCACCCCCCGGGAAATAATTCGGGATTTTATTGAGGTGCTGGACATTGTCTACCAGAATCCGGGCGTGAACGTCCGGACAATATTGGGCTCGGACAATTTTACCTTCGCCCAGGACCCAGTGAACGAGGAATCCACGGATGTCCAATTTGCGGAATTTGAGCTATAAGAGGTAGCCTATGGGTGCGTTTGAACGGTATGCCCCCTTTGTTCAGGACTTTATCTACCGGAATCACTGGGACAATCTTCGGGCGATTCAGGTGGCGGCAGCGGATGCCATTTTCAACACGGACGAAAACCTGCTGCTTACTGCCTCCACCGCCTCCGGAAAAACCGAGGCAGCCTTCTTCCCCATCATCACACTGTTTTCGGAAGATCCTCCCGCCTCTGTGGGGTGCATTTATGTAGGGCCGCTGAAGGCCCTCATCAACGACCAATTTCTTCGGTTGAACGATCTGTGCGCAGAAGCGGACATCCCTGTCTGGCATTGGCATGGGGATGTGGCACAAAGCCACAAGTCAAAGCTGATGAAGCATCCCTCCGGAATTTTGCAGATTACACCGGAATCTTTGGAGGCCCTGCTTCTGCATAAGCACGCCGCCATTCCCAAATTATTTGGTGATTTGCGGTTCGTGGTCATCGATGAAGTCCACTCTCTGCTCCGGGGCGACCGGGGCGGACAAACCCTCTGCCTGATTGAACGGCTGTCCCGGCTGGCTGGAGTGAACCCCCGGCGTATTGGTCTGTCTGCAACCATCGGAGACCCGGAAGGCACGGGGGCGTTTCTTTCCTTGGGTACTGGACGCAAAACCCTGATCCCTCAATTCGAAGCAAAGGGCGCCAAATGGCGGCTGAGTATGGAGCATTTCTATGTGAAAGATATTCAGGCCTCCGAAGGAAAGCAGATTTCGGATGCACTTCCGGTTCTGGAGGAGAAAACCGACACGGCACCTGAGAATTCCGATCCGGGGATCGGATATATCTTTGAGCATACCCGAGGGAAGAAATGTCTGGTGTTTGTCAATTCCCGGGAGGAATGTGAAGCGGTAACTACAACCCTGCGGCAATACTGCGAGCGCCAGCATGAACCGGACCGATTCCTGATTCACCATGGCAACCTCTCTGCATCTTACCGAGAGACAGCAGAAATGCTGATGAAGGATGATTCCCAGACCATGACCACGGTTACCACTGCCACCCTGGAACTGGGAATCGACATTGGCCGTCTGGAGCGGGCTTTTCAGATCGATGCCCCCTGGACAGTGTCCTCTTTCCTTCAGCGGATGGGCCGCACCGGTCGACGGGAGCTCCCTCAGGAAATGTGGTTTGTCATCCGGGAGGACGCCCCGGAAGTCCGGGCCATGCTGCCCAGCACCATCCCCTGGAAGTTGCTGCAAGGCATCGCCCTGGTGCAGCTCTATCTGGAAGAGCGGTGGGTGGAGCCCCCCCGGCTGGATCGACTGCCCTTCAGCCTGTTGTACCACCAGACCATGTCCATACTGGCAAGCTGCGGAGAATTGTCCCCCAAAGCCCTGGCAGACCGGGTGCTGCGGCTGCATTATTTCCACCGGATTATTCAGGAGGACTACAAGGTCCTCCTACGGCACCTGATTCAGACCGACCACATCCAGCAGACGGAGCAAGGCGGGCTGATCGTGGGATTAGCCGGAGAGCGGGTGGTTAACTCCTTCAAATTTTACGGTGTTTTCCAGGAAAATGAGGAATATACGGTACGGTGCGAAGCTCAGGAACTGGGCACTGTGGTCATGCCTCCCCCTGTGGGTGAAAAACTGGCCATTGCCGGACATGTCTGGACGGTGCTGGACATCGACCACAAGCGGCACCAGGTGTATTGCGAACTGGTCAAAGGAAGTGTCCCCGCCTATTTTGGAGAATGTCCCGGGGATCTTCATACCCGGATTCTTGCCCGGATGCGTCAGGTGCTTCAAGAGGACCGAAGTTACCCATACCTGATGAAAAATGCCGTGGCCCGGCTGGAACAGGCCCGGCTCACCGCCCAGCACTCCGGTGCCGGAAAAGAGCATCTGATTTCCTTGGGCGGGAAAATGTGGTGCCTTCTCCCCTGGATGGGCACCTATCCTTTCTTGACCTTGGAACGGGTACTGAAAATCAAGTGTGCGGATCGGCTGGGCCTGAAAAAACTGGACTCTGCCCGGCCCTATTACATGCAGTTTACCATGCAGGCGAATGCCGACACCTTTTTCCAGGTGCTGCGGGAAGAATTGGAAAAGCCCATAGACCCCCTGGAACTGGTTTATCCCAAGGAACTGCCCCTGTTTGACAAATACGATGAATATCTGCCTGAAGAACTGGTGAAAAAGGGCTTCGCCCTGGGGGTTCTGGACCTGGAAGGGCTGCGGGAATTGGTTCAAAATTGGTAATCTTCCCGGATATGCAAAGATACCCCCCTGAGGAATGGGAATTCCTCAGGGGGTTCTCCTTTGTCAATTCTGCGCCGTCAGTTCCAATGCCCGCTGGTACTCCCGGTCAATTTCCGCCGCTATCACGGTCGGGTCCATGGTTACAATGGTTTCCTTGTAGTTCTGCTCGGTCTCCATGAACAAATCCACGGTGATGTTCACCCCGGTAAAGGTCCCCGATTCGTCGAAATAGAAATTTACAAAGTAGTAATCCGAGGTGCCGGACCGATTCGGGTAGGGTTCATCTACCCGGAGCAAGTAACAACCTTCCACTTGACCCATATAGGCAACCGTGTCCGGATTCCATACAAAGCTTGCCAGCCAGGGCATTATAAAACTTGCATCATCTTTTTTTACTTGCCACTGGATTTCTTCCTGGCTCCAGGTACCAGGAATCGCGCGAAATTCTGCTCCATCCGCTTGCAATATGGCATGTCGTTCAATATGGTCTTCAAAGTCAACCGCTACAATCTGGAGTCGATTTCCTTCATTGTGCAAAAATGACCAAGTTTGGTCGAGGACACCGATCTTTTCCCCTTCCCGGCGGACATAGTAGCTTCCCGACTGGAAAGATTCCAGCATTGCCCGGCAGGCATCCAGAACCGCCTGTTCCGACTTCTCCTGGGTATCATCCTCCGGTCCCATCAGAGACGGGAAGCGAATGGCCTTCAGACATTTCTGATGTGTTGCGTCATTTGTTGCCAGTAGATCGAACCAGACATCATAGACGCAGTCTGCAGTCACCGCAAAATAATGTTTGCGATGCACGGTGACCGGCGTTCCCTCCGGGGCGTCTGTTCCCACTTCCAGCTCCCAGGCGTATCCATTCCCGGAGCTAACGCCCATTTTCCACAGACCAGGGTCTGTATAGTCGGAGACACCTAACTGTTCCAACCAGTTTTCGTCGCCCATATTGATTTCCTGGGAAATCGGATAGAGTGTAATTCCACCTATGATGGTTCCTCCGGCCGTGAATACCACTTCTCCGTTCTCCTTCGTTTCATATGCGCAGCCTTCTGGAAGTTCCCCGATTTCATAGGGCACTTCCAGGGCATCTGCCTGGGCTGTGGTCGTTGGCGCCGTAGTCTCTGTGGTTACCTCCATGGATTCCATGGATGCAGTTTCTTCCGGGGCAGGATTTACCCCGCAAGCCACCAGCACCCCTACACAGGCAATCAGACAGATCAGGCTGGCCCAGAGTCTGGGCTTTTTCCAGTTTGCCATATTAATAATTCTTCCTTTCGTGTCACCCTCACCAAAGGCAAGGGGCGAACCTGCGATGTTCCGCCGTTTGGTGCTGAGCCGCAGAAGAGCCGATGCGTATTCCGCCCGAATCCTGGGGCCCAGTTGACGGATCACCGCCTCATCGCAGCTCATTTCCATGTCCTTCCCCGCCTGGACGAAGGCCACCCATACCAGAGGGTTAAACCAGTGCAGACACAGTGCGAAGTAGGCCACCAGCTTGGTCAGATGATCCCCACGGCGGATGTGATGCCGTTCGTGAGCCAGAATATACCGGCGTTCCTCCCGCAGAACCTGGCAGGGTAAGTAAATTCTGGGGCGAAAAACTCCAAGAACAAAAGGCGTGTCAATTTGGTCAGACAAATACACATTGTATTTCAGAGCAATTGATCCCAGCAATCTGCGTCGGAGACGAAGATACTGCACCAAACCACGCAGCAGCATTCCTGCAGCCCCTACAGTCCAGAATCCCGCTGTCACATCAAAAATATTCAAGTCCCATTCTTTTTCAGCCACCGGGGAGATGGTTTCCGGCTCCTCCATTTCCGGGAGTGAAGCCTGAGAAACAGGTGCCGGAGTGCGTTGAACCGGAACATACATCAGCCTGCTGGTCATGGCGGAGGTCTCCTCTACCTCCGGTGCCAGCCAATTCATGGCTGATACCGGGGCGCTCAGCGATACCGGGCACAGCAGGCGGAACAGAACTACCGCCCAAAGGGCATAGGAGAAAATCTTAGGAAAGCGTTTTAAGAACACCCGGACCAGCAGTACTGCCAGAATCACCAGGCTGCCCGTCAGACTCATGTTCAGGACCCGGGAAAACAGCGTTTCCATTTCCTCACCCCCGCATGGAATCAATGATGGACTGGACTTCCTGCAGTTCTTCCTCCGTCAGTTTCTTCCGACTGCCAAAGGCCGCCAGGAAAGCAGGCAAAGATCCCTGAAAGGCATCCTCCACAAACTGCTCGCTCTGCCGGGCATAGAATTCCTGCCGGCTCACCAGAGAGCTGACCACGCCACCCTGATTCTGAAACAGGCCCCGATCGCACAGCCGTTTCAACACAGTGTAGGTGGTCGTTCGTTTCCAGTTCAGCTTCTGCTCCGCCAGTTCCGCCAGACGACGGGAGGTCAGCGGCTCCTCTTGCCAGATCATATCCGCAAATAGGGATTCAATCTCCCCCAATCTGTATTCCGCCATGGAAATTCCTCCTTTTATTCTACAGTCTGTAGACAACTATATTCTACTGTTTGTAGACAATCTTGTCAACCCCTTTCCCTGAAAAAATGTAAAAAATCCGCCCGGGATATGCGGAAGACACATCCCGGGCGGTTTGTCATTTTCTTAGGTACAGCTTTTCAGCATCAGAAGTGCAAGTCCCATCATGCCAACGGGCAGCAGAAGCAGCAGTCCACCTGCAAACAGCAGACACCCGATCAGCGCCGGAACTGCCAGGGCAAAAAGAATGGAAGCCAAAATCTTGGTCAATCCCCAGGCAGCTTTCAGGCATAGTACAATGGCTTTGAAAAACAGCCAGCAAAACAAGATGAGAAATAAAAATTCCAACATACATTTCCCTCCTTCGGGGTCAATATCACCATATTCCGGAATCGGCGGACGATGCCAATTTCCTTCCGGCAAGTTCCATCTGCTCCTGAGTTGGCGCCCAGGAGAACTCAATGGTAGCCAGGGTGTTATCATAGCACAAAAGGAATTCGTTTTCCAGTCCCCCGGCGTTATTCAGGCGCTGGAAAGCTTCCTCCGCCCCCCAGGGAGCCGGGTCCGCCGGTATGTAGGAATAAAGGGTATATTGTTCCATCAACACTCCGGTTTCCAGAAGATCCCGCTTGCAGATCTCGTAAAGCCCTGGCCAGAAGATGGAATACACCGTATAGCGAAGGTTGAGTAATTCATCCCGATCCTCTGCATCCAAACGAGGCTCCTGGGTTACGGAATAGCGGCTCAGGAAAATGGTCTGATCTCCGGTTCGCCGGGTAGAATAAGAATCCAATTTCTCCCCGGTCAAATCCTCCAGACTCAGAGGCACGGCATCCTGGTAGGCGGTATAGGATTCCCCCTGCACCGTATAGGTTTCCGCTCCCCGGATGGCCAACTCCGCTGCGTTTGCTGCCGGCCTGAGGAACATCATACCAACGGCATATGCCAAGCTGCCTGTGATCCACAATACAGCCACCAACACCCGGTTGAGGCCCCGGGAAGCCCCCCGGCGGCGCAGCCAATCCCGCAAAGCCTGCATTGCCTGACTCAGAAGCAGAAGAAAGATACACCCCAGAATCGCCAGTATCCAGAGTTCGGCCTTCTGACCGGATACAATTTCATGAACGACTTCAATCAGGAGCAGAAACACCAGAAAGTAGATTACGCCCTTTTCCAGATAGCGGGTATCCACCGTCTGCGGGAGACTCCCCAGCGGTGCCATTTTTACTGCTTTATTGCTCCAGCGGGAATAGTAAACCAATTCTGTGATGGTCAAAGCGGCGGCGATCAGAAAACACGTCAGTGCATAAATCAGCAGAGAATTGGATAGGAAATTGATGGGATTTCCCAGGTAAAGCATTGCAAAAAGGAAGATCTGAAAGAGAGAAATCCCAAGAAGCAGGCCATTGCCCAGTAAGAACCCCTTCCAGGCAGAGGCACGGATGGACTCCAGTTCCAGCTCCGGGTCGGTTTCCAGGGGAGTGGGATTTTCTTCCTCATTCCAGAAAACGTGCATCTGGGCGGCAGAGCAGGCCAGATGCCAGCCGGAATGAGCGCAGTAATCCAAAAATTCCTGTCTTTCCTCCAGATTGTCCGGGTCAAACTGGGAAAGATTGGGTAAATAGGAGATGGCAAAATGGAGTTTCCGGGGCTGGGTCCTTTGATAGGTCCACCAGTAGGTAGACATCCAACTGAGCATCCACCCTTTGGCTGCCATCTTTTCAAGATGGCGGCAAATGCCCGTGGAATTGTAGAAGGCAAAGGGTTCAAAACGGCGTTTCGTCTGTTTCATTGGGATTCCTCCTTTCCCAGGTAACGGCGAAAATCCTCCAGCTGGGCTTCCATCCGGCTGACCTCTCGTTGGAGGGCCTCCTCCCCCTGAGGGGTCAGGATGTAGCACCGGCGGCGGCCTTCCCTTCTGGTCTCCCGGATCAGCCCATCGCTTAAGAACTGCTCCAGCAGCGTGTAGAGGGTGCCGGAACCAATGGCAACCCTCCGGTTGGTCATGGCCGGTACCCGATCCAGAATATCCAGGCCGTAGCATTCCTCCTTCAGGCACAGCAGGGTATAGAACATCTGCTCTGTGAGCGTCTGGTATTTTGCTCTCGGCATCAGCCTCTCCCCTTTCTATTCTCGATCATCGAGTATTCTATTTATATTATATCTCGAATATCGAGAATGTCAAGTTACCTCAAAATATTTTTTTGTATTTCTATTGTCTGTCCCCCTGTTTTTTCCTACTATATAGGTGAAAGGCCTTATCTCACACCAGGAGGTGCCAACGTGGAGGATTCTCAAATTGTCCAGCTGTATTTTCGCAGATCAGAAGACGCCATTTCTCAAACCCAGCGAAAATACGGCGCTTATCTGCAGGAAATTGCCTACAACATTCTGCGCAATCAGGAGGATTCAGAGGAAGTGGTGGGCGATACTTACCTAGCGGCGTGGAACGCCATTCCGCCAGAAAAGCCTCGGGTACTCCGTCATTTTCTCTCCCGGATTACCCGGAATCTCTCGTTTGATCGGCTGGACTATCATCACGCCCAGAAACGTAACACCCATATGACCACCTTACTTTCCGAATTGGAAGACTGTCTGCCCGACGCAAGGCAGAATGTGGAAGCCCATTGGGAGACGAAGCAGATCACCGTCTGCCTGAACCGCTTCCTCTCCACCCTGCCCCAAACCGACTGTGCCATCTTTGTCAGCCGGTATTTCTACGGGAAAACCACGGAGGAAATCAGCAGGCAGTATGGCCTCCCGCCTCGGAAAGTAACCTATCGACTCAGCCGTCTGCGGCAGCAGCTGCGCTGCCGCCTGGAACAGGAGGGAATCGCAGTATGAAGGAAAAACAATTGTGGGACGCATTCGGCGCCATCGACGAGCGTTACCTGGAAATTGCGGAGAAAACCACTGCGCCCCAGCGGCGGATTTCCCTGCGCCGTACCGCTGGACTGATTCTGGCAGCGGCAATCTGTCTGAGTCTGCTTGCTGTGACCGCAGTCGCCGCCGGGTGGGTTCCATCTATTTTTGAGCTGCTGCAGGAGCAGTTCCCCCAGGAAACCGTATACGCACAGGCTGCGCAGGCAAGTCAGACCCAAATCCCGGAAGTGGTGGAGCTTCCCAAAATGGACGCTTCCAAGTTTGTTCTGTCCCAAAGCTACTACGATGGGCAAACCATTCTGCTGGGGTACAATCTGGAAGAAATGCTGCCGGAGCCGGTGGTGGGCTATCAGGTGGACGAAGCCCTTCTGCGAGAAATCAAAGGTACATCTCAGAATTTTGAGGGCATCGACCGGAAAACTTACGAAGAAAACTTTGGGCCTCTGCCGGAATACGTTCAGGAGCATTCCATGAAGCGGGACGCCCTGGCTATGGAAGGAGAACTCCGACAAATTCTGTCCCCGGAAGCCTATGAGAAAATGTGGCAGCTTCTTCTGCAAAATGGTTCCGTCTGCGTGGTGACCCAGAGTCTTTACCTGAGTGATCATGCGTTGGTCAACGGGATAGATACCGTAACCACTTTGGATTACAACACTGGCATGATCGGCATGACCGACATTCAGACAGAGACGGGAACTTGCCTTTATTTGAACCCCCTGCCGGATGCAGGGCAGAACCAGTCCTCTGTCACGGTAGAACTGAAGGTCAAGTCCGGTTTCCAATACTGGTATCTGGAACTAGAAGGACACGGCTATAAGGCTTATGCCCTGAATCAGGAGCAGAGTATTTCCTTCACTCTGGACAACGTCCAGGAAACCACACCCAGCTCAAAGGAGGATTGATGAGTATGAAACGCAAAAAATGGATGGCTGCTGCGTTGACTGCAATTTGTCTGACGGGCTGTGCTGCTCCCCAGGCGGAAACCGAGCCCACGAAGGCCGCCCTTTGGGAAGCCGGCGCCAAAACCGAACTCTCCCAGACTGTCACAGCGGAAGGGCGCACCCTGATTATCAATGGCTCTGTGGAACTGCCTTCGCCGGAAGAACTGCCTCATGTGGAGCTAGCCCTGGATGAGGATGCCCTGGAACGGTTTTTACAGGATCATGTGTACTCTGCCTACCCGGATGCAGAAAAAGTGACCCGGGAAGATGGAAGCATTTACTGGTGGAAAGAAAAAGATGGTCGACACCTACTGTCTTTCTCTCATAACATCCTGGGTAATGGGTACTACCTGGATTCAACCCGAGATTTAAATGGAAAGGATTTGGACGAAGAACACACGTTAGAGCGGGAGTATATCACCGACAAGGTCCCCGGCGATCTAACCATCACTGCCGAGGAAGCCGCTCAAGCTGCCGGAGAAGAGATTGCCCGGTACTCCTGCTTTTCCTTTGCTCCCTGGAATGTCACCGCAAATGTGACAGAAGGTGGGAAAGGGGATTATGATGCTAATTTACAGCCGTATTTAGATGGATTGCCGGTGAATGGCCACGTTCCCTTCCGGGATACGTCCGCCCACTTTTCCGCAGAGGGGCTGTTTACCTTTCAGGGGAACTTTTTGCTGAAGGAAATCAGTCGGGAGCCCATTGTCCCAAGCTGCACCTTGGAAGAAGCAGTGGAAAAACTCAAAACGGATTTTCTCACCTATATGTATGGCGACGAAAAAACTACGGAAGTAGTGCGTATTGAGGTACAGTATTTTGCAGAATACGACATTGACAATGTCTGCCACCTCTCCCCTGCCTGGGTCTTTATCTGCCAGACAGAGAGCAACGGATTTACCCGCTATTCTGATTTTGCCTATCTCATGGAAACCGGTACGCTGGAATACAGTAAAATGTTCTGATTCACAGCAAGCAGCCCGGCACACAGGAGGAACTGCGTGCCGGGCTGCTTGATTTTATTCCCGCCGAAGCTCCACCACCAGCAGCTCCGGCCGGTTGTGAATCCGGGGCAGAAAAGGAATCCGGGCCAATCCCCTGCTGATATACATGGTCGTTGCGTTTTTTGTAAACTTTCCTGCATCATACGTTGGGAAAAAACCCTGGCAGGGTACATACACACCGCCCAAATGAGGAATCCGGATCTGCCCGCCATGGGAATGCCCGCTGAATACCAGATCAATGGGAAAATCAGAATAGACGGGAAACAGCTCCGGCCGGTGAACCAGCAGAATATTAAAAGACTCCTCGGAAATTGCTAATTTTGATAGGCTGGATTTCATTAGGTATCCATCGTCACCGATTTGGAAACCTGGATCATCTGCTCCGATCAGACAAATGCATCCTTTCCCCCGGAACAAGGTGGCTGTCTGATTTACCAAGACGTTTACACCGTATTCCTTCAACCCCCGTACCAATTGAGCGTATTGCCCTCGGAGCCTGGACTCATGATTTCCCGGGACATAGTAAATGGGCGCGATGTCAGCGGTACGGCGGACAAAGTCCAATGCGATGGGGAGGTTGGTATTCCGGGAATCCACCAGATCTCCGGTGATGAAAATGCAATCAGGTTTTGTACCACGGAGAGCCTCCAAAAGTCTGACATTATGTTTGCCGTAAACACTGTTGTGCAGGTCTGTTACATGGGCAATGCGAAAACCGGAAAATGGTTCCGGAATCTGGCTGTCGTGGTGGACATACTCGGTAATTTCCAGGGAAGCGTTTTCCCATGCCGTCCAGGAGATCAGGCCAAGGGAAAACAGCACACCCAATGCGGCCTTGCTGCCTGTTCCCTGGATTCTCCGTTTGGAATTACCGTTGCGAAATCTTGAAATATCCATAGTTTCTCCTTGTAAATGGGTTTGCTCTGGTTCTGACAGGCGATTGATTTTCTTGGCCTGCCGCACAATGGTCCTTTCCGCGCATAGAATAGGAAGCAGAAACAACCATGCCATACTTGGCGCGGAAAGGAGTATATTATGAAACGATATCGTCCGTCTGATTCAGACGATTGCAGAGAGTCTTGTTCTCATGCACCCTGCTGTGAATCCTGTCACCTGCCGCCCTCTCCTTGTCATAACCCCTGCGTATTTTGCCCGCCGGGTCCCCGAGGACCCCAAGGGCCAATGGGTCCCCAGGGACCTGCTGGAATCCCTGGTGCAGTAGGGCCCCAGGGACCTCAGGGCGTCCAGGGACCGGAAGGACCCAAAGGTCCTCAGGGTCCCCAGGGTGAGCAGGGTCCTCAAGGTCCGGAAGGTCCTCAGGGAAAGCAGGGTCTTCAAGGAGAACAGGGCCCTCAGGGTCCGCAAGGCCCTCAAGGTGAGCGAGGCCCCCAGGGACCTCAAGGACCTCAGGGTGAGCAAGGCCCCCAAGGTGAACAGGGGCCCCAGGGCGCTACTGGCCCCCAGGGGCCTCAAGGGCCGCAGGGCGAGCAAGGCCCCCAAGGTGAACAGGGGCCCCAGGGCGCTACTGGCCCCCAAGGGCCTCAAGGCCCGGCAGGCACCGTCCCCCCTGTGTCTCTTTTGTCGGCTTACTCCACACCATCCCAGCCACTAGATTCCGGCGATGCCATAGAATTTGACCGCAATTCCCTGTCTCTCGGCAGCGCAGTCTCCCACACACCGGGAAGCAGCCAGTTTCAGATCAATCAGACTGGCGTTTACCTTGTTTCCTTCCATGGGGTCATTTCGGCCGCCAAACAAAATACCTTTCCTGTTAACATTGCCACATCTCTAAATTTGAACGGGAACGTTGTATCCGGAGCCACTGTTCCGTATAATTTTCAGGCATCCAGCCAGTCCTCTGCGGACTCTTTTGTGGTTCCCATTTCAATTGCCTCCGTTCCCTCCACCCTTCAAGTCACGACAACGGGAGGAAATGCTCTGGCCGATGCCGTTTCACTGACCATCTTGCGCTTGGGCAACCTTCCAAGCTGACAAATTTCTTTCCAGCCGCCGGGGAACCGGCGGCTTTTCCTTGGACAGGGAGTACAGTCATTATAAAACATTTCTCGTTTTTCGTAAACGGAAAATATACGATTGTGTATCAAAGTCACCGCCGAATGGGAAAACCACTTGACAATTTAGAAAAATGCGTCTATGTTGTTTAGCAGGATAGATTTTTACAGAGGGAGGTATTGGGCGTTTGCCCTTTCAGAGATGATGAACGCCATTATCCAAAGTTTATTTGATCGAAAGTCTGTACGTGTCTTTGAGAATCGTCCGATTCCCGATGAGATGAAGCAGGCGATTTTACACGCTGCTGTACAGGCTCCCACGGCTGGAAATCAGCAGTTGTACACCATTGTGGACGTTACCGACCCAGAACTCAAAAAGGCCCTTTCCGTCACCTGCGACAACCAGCCTTTCATTGCCCATGCACCCATGGTTCTGGTTTTCTGTGCGGACTGCAAGAAATGGTATGATCTTTTCTGTGCAGTCGGATGCGAACCCAGACTGCCCGGCGTGGGTGATCTAATGCTGGCGGTTACGGATACGGCGATTGCTGCGCAGAATGCGGTGGTTGCCGCCCAGAGTCTGGGGCTTGGTTCGTGCTACATCGGAGATGTCATGGAACAGTGCGATGCTCAGCGGAAACTGCTTAACCTGCCGGAGTATGTCTTCCCTGCCGCAATGCTGGTTTTTGGGTGGCCTACGGAGCAGCAGAAAAAGCGGCCCAAGCCGCAGCGCTGCCCCATGGATTCCATCGTCTTTGAGAACACTTATCCTGCCCGGACAGAAAACCAACTCCGCCAGATGTTCCAGGGTAAAAATGGCAGTCAATCCTTTGAAAACTGGTGCACTGCTTTCTGCAACCGAAAGTACAATTCGGATTTTTCCCGGGAAATGACCCGGTCAGTTGGAGAATATCTGGAGCAATATCAAACATCTTTCTAACATACCAAAGGAGTATATTATATGACGGAACATTTGGATTTGAATGAAAAGATTGACCGTTTTATTCAGGATAATCAGAACGCACTGTTTGATGATCTCAGTGCGCTGATTGAAGTGAACAGCGTCCGTTCCGAGCCGGTTCAGGACGCTCCTTTTGGGCTGGGCGTCCGCAGAGCCATGGATGTGGCGCTGGAAATTGCGGGGAGACTGGGACTGGAGTCAAAGGACTGCGATGGCTATCTGGTCTATGCAGATGTCCCCGGCGAAAGTGAGAAACAGATTGCCGCCATTACCCACCTGGATGTAGTCCCCGCTGGAAACGGCTGGAGCTGCGACCCCTTTGCCCTGACCCAGCGGGAAGGGTACGTTTTGGGACGGGGCGTGGCAGATGACAAGGGTCCTGCCGTTGTGACATTGTATCTGGCGAAGTTCTTCCAGGAATTGGCCCAGGAAACCGGCAAGCCCCTTCCCTACACGCTCCGGATCCTTCTGGGAGGTGCTGAAGAAACCGGTATGGAGGATGTGGACCACTATCTGGAACATAATCCCATGCCCGTGTTCTGCTTTACGCCGGACGGGTCTTTCCCGGTGGGGCACGGAGAGAAGGGCGGCTTCGGCGGTAAGTTTGTAAGCCAGCCCATGAAGGGCAATTTGCTGGATTTCCAGGGCGGCGTTGCCGACAATGTGGTGCCGGATCTTGCCTACGCCATCGTCCGGGGCGACATTTCCTCCATGAAGCAGACTCAGAACATCACCATCACCCAGGAGCAGGAAGGTACCGTGCGGATTACCGGCCACGGCAAAGGGGGCCACGCCTCCACACCGGAGGGAACGGTCAACGCCATTGCTTTGGTTACCAATTATCTGTTGGAAAACCAGCTTTGCACTGAGGACGAAAGCGCCTACCTGACCATGCTGCGTACGCTGCTGGCTTCTACGGACGGTTCTTCCTTCGGCATTGCCGCTTCCGACGCCTACTTCACTCCCTTGACCTGCATCGGTGGCGTGATTTCCATGGAGAACGGGATTCTGCGTCAGTCCATTGATGTTCGATTCCCCACCAGCATCACAGCGCCAGAACTGCAAGCGGCCTGTGAGGCTTTGGCAGCAACTGCAGGTGCACATTTCGAGGCGGAAAAGGCCCGGGTCCCCTTCTACATCCGGGCGGATTCTCCGGAGATCGAAGCCTGCATTCAGGCATACCAGTCTGTTACCGGTCGGGATGACAGGCCCTTCACCATGGGCGGCGGTACATACGCCCGGCACTTCCGGAATGCAGTGAGCTTTGGTATGGAAGAGCCCCAGGCCAATTACCCCGGCTTCGTGGGCCAGATGCACGGTGCCAACGAGGGCATTCCCAAGTCCCTGTTCCTGAAAGCACTGAAAATCTACATTCTGGCTGTGGCCAGACTGATGGAACTGGAATTCTGATACGCAAACTGCCTGCCCTGGTCACAGGGCAGGCAGAATTTATTTAGACAGGCAAATCTGCACAATGGTCATTACAAGGCCCTTGGCCGAAATCTCCTTTGCCAACCAATATGGCTGCCGGGAGTGCTTTTGAAATTCCATTGCGGTAATCCGGCCAATGCAAACTGCCTTGGTTCCGGCAGGCAGTTCCTGGTATTCCCGGAAAAACCACCTTACACCGCTGGCACTGGAAAAGGTCAAAAAATCAAGTTTGGGAAGTATGCCGCCTTCTTCCTCCCCCTCCAGCTCGTAAGTTGGAATATCAAGGACTTCCAGTCCTCTTTCCCGAAGGATTTGGGGCAGGATCTCAGACCCACCCGCAGAGCGAAGAATCCAGATGGGTTCCTCTGGTTTGGCTGCATCGCCCAGGGCATGGGCCAGTGATTCACTGGTAAAATCCTCTGGATACAAATCTACCTTTCCCCCATGCTGCATCCAAGCCTGCGCCGTCGCTTCGCCAATGACGGCAATTTTTTTCCCGGGAAGTATTTTTTCTGGAATCGAGTCCCGATTCATAGCCTGCCAGAATCGATTTACTCCATTTACGCTGGTAAAAACCAGCCATCCTGACCTGTCTTCCAGCTGATTCCAGATGCCGGAAAAATTCATTGCTTTCACGGCCGCTCTGGCCAGCCACACTGTCCGGGCTCCCAGCATTTGCAGCGCGCTAGTTTGTTTTCCAGCAATCTGCTGCGTGCCGGTGACACCGACCAGAATCCCTTCCAAGATTCTGGCTTCCTTTGGCAGCTGCCGGTTCCCGGCACTCTCTTCGTCCCGAATGTCAATTCCCTGGGATTTCAGGACGGCGGAAACGGATTCTTTCAGCTGCCTGTCATTTATTGTACTGAGCCAGACAACCCTGTTTCCTTCTCTGGCCAGTTGAGCCAGTCCAACTGATAACTGTTGCGGATCATCCATTTCCGGGTGATAGAAATCCCTTTCTGGAATACGCTTTGCTCTCTCCGGCGCCGAATCCAACAGAAGAAGATCCGCCTCAGGACCATACACCAAGGCCTGGCAGCGCTGAATGATCCGAAGTTCCTGCAATGTTATCTGATCCGCCCCATTCCATGCACTGACGATGGTCACACTGCCTGTGTCCTGCCCTTCCACGCAGTTTCGGCACTCCTGGGGGGTGAGAGGTCTTCCCTTTTCCAGACATTCATCAAACATTCTCCGGAAAATTCCTGCCCGGCGAGTCTGATCCGGAATAACAGCTTTTAATTCCACTCGCTGCTTTTCCAGCCAGTCCAGCAAAACATCCAGGTTTTGAGGAATCATTCCCTGAAACTTTTCTTTAAAATAGATGGCGGCAGTTGGACTGGCACCTCCGGTAGAAATTCCCGCACAGAATGCCCCTTGCTGAACCAGCGCCGGAAACAGGAAGGTACAGCAGGCAGGATCGTCCACCACATTCACCGGAATTCGCCGTTCCCGACAGAGTTGACTTACCTGGTGGTTGACGTTGGAATCGTTGGAAGCGGCAATCACCATGGCCGGGCTGCCGGCCAGATCCTCCAGTCGGAACGCCCGCTGAACAATGCTGACATTGGCAATTTTCCGGATCTCGGCAGAAACCTCCGGTGCAAACACCAGGAATCTGGGGCCAAATGGCTGCAATTTTGCAATTTTCCGGGCGGCGACCTTTCCGCCCCCCACAACAATCACCGTCTGATCCTTCAAATCCAAAAACATCGGAAAATAAGGCATGAAATTATCTCTCCTTTCAGCCACACAATCATCCGCAGGTTCGCGGTTCCCCAACATCGCCGAAGGAGTTTCCCAGAAAGGCCTGGATTTTTTCCTGCACTTCCGTATTGCGCAGCCAAACCACATTAAACTCCCGGACAATTTCCTCCCCCTGGAAGGAAAACTGATCCAGTTCGGGATCGCTGTCCGCCAAAACCTTATAGACAAAAGAGACCCCCAGGCCGTTTTTGACTGACTCCAGAATCAGCTTAAAGCTGGAAATACAGATGTTCCGCCGGAAATGGATAAATGACTCGTTATATCCCAGCAGTTTCTGCTCCAGAATGGCCCGGGTTCCGGAACCCTTTTCCCGGTGAATGATGGTCTCTTCCAAAAGCTGACTCAAGGCAATTTCTTTTCCGGAAAAACGATGCCCTTTCTTGCAGATTCCCACGAAAGGTTCACGGCGAAGACATTTGCTGTTGTAATGATTCTTGTCAAAATATCCCTCTACAATGGCAAAATCCAGCCGATTCTCATCCAACAGGTGAAGCAGCCGCTCTGTGTTGTCCACGATCAGGGTCAGAGAATTGTTTTCCGCTTCCAGGTAATCCCGGACTTGGTCATTGATGACATAATCTCCGATGGTTTTGGTGGCGCCCACCCGCAGCTCATTGACCCGGTTATTCCGCAGATGCCGGCGGAAGTCGGTATCATAGTTGCGCATGGAACGGGCGTACTGTTCCAGCAGCTCCCCGGAAGAAGTCTTCTGCAGGCTGCGGTTCTGGTAAGTAAACAGCTTGCATCCGTATTCCCGCTCTAGAAACTGAATATGCTGGGTAACCGCAGGTTGGGAAATGTGCAGCTTCTCCGCCGCCTTGTGGTAGCTCAGAGTTTCACACAGGGCAAGAAAGGTGTCCAAACGATAGTCCAGCATAGTGCCTCCTGTCAATAAATAACGGAAATTGAATGATAAGCAATGATAAATTGATTTTATCATGTCGTCATGCTATAATCAACTCAGATCTGAAAAAACAAATAAACGAAGGAGTGACACGCATGAAGTACATCGTAATCGGCGGCGTGGCTGCCGGTACCAAGGCGGCTGCCAAGATTATGCGTCAGGATCGCAGTGCGGAAGTATGTATCTATACCAAGGGTAAGGATATTTCCTACGCCGGATGTGGACTGCCCTACTATGTGGGCGGAAGCATCGAGACCCGGGATGAGCTGATCGTCAACACCCCCGCAAAATTCACTGGCCTGACCGGCGTCCAGGTGCGTACGGAGATGGAAGCCATTGGCATCGATGCAAACGCAAAAGTGGTTTCTTTTGCCAATGGGGAAATCGTGGGTTATGACAAACTGGTAATCGCAACCGGCGCTGTGCCTTTTGTTCCCAATGTGGCAGGCACGAACCTGCCCGGTGTATTCACCGTGCGTACTCCTGATGATGCCATCAACATGCGCAGCTATATTGAGGAATCCCACTGCCGCAGCGCTGTGGTTGTAGGCGGCGGTTTCATCGGACTGGAAGTTGCGGAAAATTTGATGGCCAAGGGCCTGAAGGTAACCGTCGTGGATATGGCAGATCAGGTGATGCCCAATCTGTTCGATATTGACATGGCGGATTATATTCGCCGGCAGCTCCAGGCCCGGGGCCTGCGGATTGTGACCGGTGCTGCCCTGGAAGAGGTGCTGGGCGAGTCTTCCGCAGCCGGTGTTCGCACCAGTGTAGGAACCTTCCAGGGAGAACTGGTGGTTCTAGCCATCGGTATCCGTCCGGCAACTGCTTTCCTGAATAACTCCGGACTGGAAATGAACCGGGGCACAATTCTGGTAAATGAATATCAGCAGACCAATCTGCCGGATGTGTACGCCGTGGGTGACTGCGCCCAGGTGTTTAACCGGATTACCGGCAAGGGCCAGTGGTCCGCCATGGGTTCCACTGCCAACATCACCGGCCGGTGCCTGGCCCTGAATCTGACCGGGAAGACTGCTGCCTACGGCGGTTGCCTCGGAACCGGCGTTGTCAAACTGGCTTCGGACCTGAATGCAGGCCGTACTGGTCTGACCGAAGCGCAGGCAAAGGATGCGGGGTTTGATGCCATTTCCGTCACCTGCGTGGTAGACGACAAAGCCCATTATTACCCCGGTGCCTCCAGCTTTATCACCAAGCTGATTGCGGATAAGCAGAGCCACAGGCTACTGGGTATTCAGGTTGTTGGCGCCGGTGCCGTGGATAAAATGGTGGATATTGCCGTCACCGGTGTTAGCCTGGATGCCAAAGTAGAAGACTTTGCTACCCTGGACTTTGCCTATGCGCCCCCCTTCTCGACTGCCATCCATCCTTTTGCCCAGGCTTGCGACATTCTGGAAAACAAGATTTCCGGTGTTATGGAGAGTATGACTCCTGCAGAGTATGCCGCTGGCGCAGCCAAGGGCTACAAGGTTTTGGACGTACAGCCGAATCCGACCATTCCTGGTGCAACCTGGGTAGATCTAACCAAGGTCAATGGTCCCCTGGACGGTGTAGAACCGGATGCCAAACTGCTGCTGGTTTGCACCAAGGGCAAACGTGGCTACTTCCTGCAGAATCGTTTGAAGGCATATGGCTATACCAACACCAGAATTCTGGAAGGCGGCGTCACTGTGAATGTTGTAAAGGTTCCCCGCGCCGAGGGAGAGAAACTGAGCGCCATGGAGATCAAGCGGGTTAAGGGCCTGGGCTTCCTTCAGGACAAGCGCTACGGCGATGTGTTTAATGGCCGTGTCATTACCCGCAACGGCTTTATCACCACCGATGAGCATCGGGCCATTGCTGAGGCTGCTGAACGGTTTGGCTCCGGTGCGGTTACCATGACCACCCGTCTGACCATGGAGATTCAGGGTGTCCCCTACGATAACATTGAGCCCATGATTGCCTTCCTGGCAGAACACGGTTTGTCCACCGGCGGCACCGGCAGTCTGGTTCGCCCCGTGGTCTCCTGCAAGGGAACAACCTGCCAGTACGGTTTGATTGATACCTTCGATCTGAGCGAAAAAATTCACGAACGGTTCTACGTGGGTTACCATGGCGTTACCCTGCCCCATAAGTTCAAGATTGCCGTTGGAGGATGTCCCAATAACTGTGTGAAACCCGATCTGAATGATATTGGCGTCGTTGGACAGCGCGTTCCCATGGTGAATTTCTCCAAGTGCCGTGGCTGCAAGAATTGCCAGGTCGAGAACAACTGCCCCATCAAGGTTGCTAAGGTCGTGGACGGCAAGATCAACATTGATCCCAATGTGTGCAACAACTGTGGCCGCTGCAAAGGCAAGTGCCCCTTTGGTGCTCTGGAAGAATACCAGAACGGCTACAAGATCTACATTGGCGGCCGCTGGGGCAAGAAGGTTGCACACGGTGTGCCTCTAACCAAGCTGTTCACCACTGAAGAAGAAGTCATGGATGTAATTGAAAAGGCCATTCTGCTGTTCCGGGATGAGGGCATCACCGGTGAGCGGTTTGCGGATACCGTCACCCGTCTGGGCTTCGACTATGTGAATGAGAAGCTGGTCAACGGATCCGTAGACAAGGAGGCTGTTTTGAACAAAATTGTGAAGGGCGGCGCTTCCTGCTAAATGTCGCACATAAAGAAGAAGGATGCGGAGCATTCCGCATCCTTCTTCTTTTTAGGCTGATCTTTGACCTTTTGAGGCAGCATGTTCTCCCCATTGCAAGGGTTCCACCACCCATGATCTCAAATGACCATATACGCCCCCAAAATTTCACCGTAAAAGGCGATGTGCTGCGCCTCTTCCCCAGTACCAGGAATGGAAGAATAAAACCGACTCTGAACCGCCTCGGGCAAAAATTCCGGTGGCTGGGGCTGCGAATAGATAACTCTGCACTCTAATGTCAGTGGGAACTCCCGGATTCCCGGCACCGACACATGAACGGAAGGCTCCAGCGTCAGATTAAGCTCCTGGATTTTGTCGTGATCCGCTCCCGACACACTTCCGCAATACTTTATGATCGAGGGGTCAGCACAGCCCATGGGGATGTTGACAGTAAACTCTCCGTGCCTTTGAAGCATGCTGTAGGTATAACGGTTTTCCCGAACGTAGGCAACGAATACGAGCTTATTCCATTCCCGGCCGAACGTTCCCCAGCCAATGGTCATGGTATTGACCTTATCACCAACCTTGGTGGTCAAAAGAACTCCTTTTTTCAGAGCCCTGCAGATCTCCTCCGCGTAATCCAGTACATCTGCACTTTGCTTCATAGAATCACTCTCCCGTTTCAGAGCATCACAGTCAGCAGCGTGATGATAATCACAATGCTGATTACAATGGACATGGAATTGATGGCACTGGAAAGGCCTACATTTCCCTTCAGCTCCCCTGTAAAAGCAGGAACCGCAGAGCCCACCGGGCTAAGCGCCAGAATTACAAGCGCCTGCCGCACTTCCTCCGCAAAGGGGAGGCAAAAATAAAACAGACAGGCAATCACCGCACCTACGCCATAGCGAATCAGAAGAATTCTTGCCAGCGCACCCAGCTGGGTCCGATTGGCTTCAAGCTTGAAACCGACCCCGATGGTCAGCATAGCCATAAACGCATTGGCATTTCCAATGATCTGGGCACAGGACATCACCGGGTCCGGAACCGGAATCTTCACCAGATTCATCATCAGCATGATGACGTAACACACAAAAGGCACAGAATGTAAAAGGGAGTTCAAAAGGCGTTTTGGAGAAAATCCACTGCCATCTTGCACCATGCTTGCCAGACTGTACGCACCGCCCAGGCAGATGACTGCATTTCCCGTGTCAAACAGGCTGGTGGCGATGACGCCCATTGGTCCCAGAAAGCTCTGGGCAAAGGGAATGACGAAGGTTCCAATGTTGTATCCCGGAAGATTCAGCATATCGAAGGCCCGCTTCTCTTTGCTATGATGCAGGTTAGAGAAAAAACCGATTCCAATATAAACAAATCCGCATAAAATGGCCAGCAAAACCAGTATCAGCAGAGAACGGTCAATTTCTTTTCCTCCAAAACTGGTAATGATCGCCGCCGGGAGGGTAATTCTCAGGGTTATCCGGGATAGAATTGTAAAGTCCGACTCCTTAAAAAAACCAATTTTTTTCAGAAAATACCCCAGTATGATGATGGCAACGAAGCATCCCGCCCGGGTCAAAATTTCCAACATCCGTTATTCTCCTTATCTGCGCAACTTCTTCAAAATCTCTTTTTGCTCCTGGTCAATACGGTAACTTTCCAGAGCCTTTTGGATGGTTTTGTTATGAATCCAGGGAGAAAGTCTTTCTTGTTCCAGGTATGGCAAGGCGGAATCAAACTGCTTTGCCAATGCGGTGGCAAAGTACCAGGCAATCATCATTTTCACATAGTATTCTTCACTCTGAACAGATGCAGCCAGTTCCAAAAAAGATGGGCGAAAGTTCTCATCCAGAAAATGGCACATAAGCATTTCCACACCGAAACGAATTGTATAAGGCGCGGGATCCGAAATCCACTTTTCCAGATACGGCAGCAATTCTCCGCGGTGTTTCTGAAACACCTTGGGACGGAGCTGATCGCAGGTCGCCCAGTTATCTACAAAAGGCAGAAATACCTCTACTCGTGCCGCCACTTCTTCAAAATCTTTTTTCCCTGCCAGCAAGAAGGCGTGAATTTGATTCTCCTCAAAATAGTGATGGGGAAGGCAATCCAGGAACCACTCCCCTGACCCCATTTCCCGGGCAATCCGGCGCAGCTGAGGAGTGCGAACGCCCAGAATCGTCTCAGGACTTATGTTGGGAATCAGCCGTTCCATAAAATCCCGATACACCATGTCCCGGTTTTCCATCAAGATCGTGTGCAGGTAATCCAAATTCATGTTATTTCCGTCGCTGGGTCAGGCTACGGGCAAGTTCAGACATGAATTCCGTGTCCCGGAAGCATTCCAATGCTGCAATTCCCCGATCCGTGTAAAACTTCACCAGATTCTCGCACTTTTCCAAGCCGTATAGCCGGACAAATGTATTTTTTTCTCCGTCCGTACCAACGCCTTTTCCCATTTCCTCTTGGGTTCCGATCACATCCAGCATATCATCCCGAATCTGGAAAGCCAGGCCCAGATCTTCCGCAAAACGGATTGCTGCCTGATATTGAGTCTGCGTGGCTCCGCCAGCCATGGCACCCAGACAGCAGGCAGCCCGGATCAGCCTTCCGGTCTTACGGGACTGGATATCCAGAACTTCCTGCTCTGTCAGTTCCCGTGTCTGGCTTAGAATATCCAGCACCTGTCCGCCCACCATTCCCAGAGAACCGGCGCACTGTGCCAAAAGAGAAATGGCATCCGCAGTACTCCAGGGAGCTGTTAATTTCGCCCGGGAAGCCACAAGGAATGCGTCTGTTAGCAAACCATCTCCTGCCAGTACTGCAATTCCTTCCCCATACATCTTGTGGTTGGTGGGCCGTCCCCGCCGGAAATCGTCATTGTCCATGCAGGGCAAGTCGTCATGAATCAGACTGTATGTATGAATCATCTCCACCGCCGCAGCCAGAGGTGCAGCTTGTTTCCAGTCACCTCCGGACATACGGCAGAAATCAAACACCAGAATGGGCCGAAGCCGTTTTCCTCCTGCCAGCAGACTGTACCGCTCCGCGTCAAACAGCAGCTGCTGCGGCTCCTGACGAAACTCCTGATAAATAGAAGGCAGATAGGATTCGATATAATCCTGATATCTTTGGATGCCTTTCTCAAGATTCATCTCCAAAAGCCTCCTCCACCGGACTGCCATCCGGAGCGGTCATGATTTTCTTCACCTGCAGTTCCGCCTCGTCCAGGAGTTTTCCGCAGGTGCGGACCAGCTCGGTTCCCTCCTGGAACAACTTCAGGCTTTCTTCCAGAGCAACGTCTCCACGCTCCATGGTACGGACAATCTGCTCCAGACGAGCCATGGATGATTCAAATGTCGAATTGGCCGGATTCATGTTGTTTCCTCCTGTTGATCCAAAATCTCAGCGGTCATGCTTCCATCACTGACCCGAATGCGTACCCGGTCCCCTGCTTTTACCTGACCTGCAGAACGCACAATTTCTCCCGACTCCGTCTGTGTAACCGAGTAGCCCCGGGTCAGAACTTTCAGCGGGCTCATGGCATCCAATTTGGAAACCGCCGCAATGTAACGCTGCTGTTTCTGGGCAACACTTTGGTTCTGGGCAGCTGCCAGACGGTTTTTCAGGAACTCCATGTTTTTTCTCTGCTGGGCAATATACGCTCCAGGATCCTGCAGCACCGAAGCACAAGCAAGCGCATTCAGATGCTGGCGGGCTGCTTTCAGCTGTCGGGAAAGATTGCCGGCTATTGCCGAAGTCATCTGGTCCAAGCTCTGCCGCAGGCCATCCTGGTCCGGAACCGCCAGTTCTGCCGCATTGGATGGGGTTGCCGCGCGCAGATCCGCTACGAAATCGGAAATTGTCACATCCGGCTCATGACCCACAGCGGAGATTACAGGAATCTCAGACTCATAGATCGCATACGCCACCGGCTCTTCATTGAACGCCCACAGATCCTCCATGGAGCCGCCGCCCCGGCCAACAATCAAAACATCTGCCAAATGGTAGTAATTGGCATAACGGATGGCCGCGGCAATTTCCTGGGATGCCCCCGCGCCCTGCACCCGTACAGGGAACAAGCGCACCCGGGTCAGGGGATACCGCTTCCCCAGAATTCGGAGCATATCATGAATCGCCGCGCCGGCGGAACTGGTTACGATGCCAATGGTTCCCGGATATCTGGGAATCGGCTTTTTATGCGACGGGTCGAAAAGTCCCTGTGCTTCCAGTTTCTTTTTCATCTGCTCAAAGGCAGCGTAGAGGTCCCCCACCCCGTCCATTGCCAGCGCTGTGCAGTAAAGCTGATAAGCGCCATCCCGGGGGAAAACAGATACCCGGCCCATGGCCAAAATCTTCATCCCGTTTTCCGGACGAAACCGAAGCCGGGCGGCATTTCCTTTGAAAAGGACGCACCGAAGGGCACTGGCTTCATCCTTCAGGGTAAAATAATGATGTCCGGAGGGATAAAGCTTGTAATTGCTGATTTCCCCCCGGACAGCCACCTGGTTCAGCAAGGGATCTGTGTCCATCTTTCCACGGATGTATTCATTCAGTTGGGTAATGGACAGAACTGTCTGGCCCATATTATTCCTCCGCCATGCGTTTTGTCAAAACTGCCACGCCCATTGCATTGTCCGTTGCATATTGGGTCGGTGAAAAAACCGGATTCAGCGGGGCCACTTCTCTGCGGAGCATGGTGTTGGACGCCACGCCTCCGGAAAAGACCACTTCCAGTCCGGGATAGGCGTTCAGGGCCTGCCGGGTTGCCTGGGTCACCGCATAGCAAATGCTCTTGAGTGCGTAGGACGCCGTCTCCGCCGGAGCATGAGCCTGCTGATCATACTGCTGAACTTTATTCTGAACGCCGGACAGGGAAAAAGTCATGTTCTGGCATTTGACCCGGAAGAAATCTCCGTTCTCACCTTCACGGCTCAGTTCATCCAGATACTTTCCGGATGGAAAAGGCAGCTTCAGCAGCTGTCCGGTGCGGTCAATCAGCTGACCGGCAGAAATATCAGTGGTTCCACCGATTTTGGTACAGCTGACGTTTTTCCCCATTGGTTCCACCAGCAGCAGTTCCGTGGTTCCCCCGGACAAATGCCACGCCAGGTGCGGCTGATCCATCAGATCCATTCTCTCCGCCCCCCAGAGCGCCGCAGCCACATGGCCTTGCTGATGGGACACTTCAATCAACGGAACATGCAGACTGTCTGCCAGCAGTTTGCCATGGGAATACCCCACCATAAAGCAGGGCATATAACTTTCCTCTACCGCCCTGGGTCTGGTGCTGACGCCAACAGCTGTGATGGGATCTGCTCCCATTATATGGGAAAACAGCCTGCCGGAAAGCTCCGGCAGGCTTTTGATATGGGCAAAAACAGCATCCGACTGACGCAGGCCAAGCTCACCGGGCTTTACCGGCAGAAGTTTGGAGCAGTTCTCTCCGGTTGTGCCATCCCAGAAGGCAATGGACGTGGTGTAATTACTGGTATCAATTCCAATAACACTCATACTTCATCCTTTTTTTCCTGCGCAGGCAGACTGCGAACAAAGCTGCCCAAGATACCGTTCACGAAAGAGCCGGTATCATCCCCGTCATACTTCTTGGCCAAGCGGACGGCTTCTGAAACAGCGACTCCAGTGGGAACATCCTCCACGTACAGAATCTCAAAAATGGCCAGCTGCAAAATGCACCGGGTCAACCGGGAAATCCGGCTGATATCCCAGCCGATGGCGAACTTGCGGATCTGGTCGTTCAGTTCCTCTTCCCGATTGGCAACCCCGGACACCACGGTATCCAGATAGAGGATCTGTCCGCGGGTGGGGCGCTCGGCATATACGTCATTCTCTGCGCCCAGATTCTTATAATAGACTTTGTCCAGGCGTGTAGAAACCACCTGATCCGGTTCTTCGCCGGTAAACTCCCGGCCATAAATCAAATGTACTGCCAGTTCTCTGGCGTTGCCTCTTGTCATAACACCAACCTTACTTGCGGACAATTCCGCAAACGGTTACGCTGACATCCGCTACCGTCACACCGGTAATGGCTTCCACCGCATTGGAAATGGCATTCTGTACGTCACAGGCCACCTTCACAACGCTCTCGCCGTACTTAATCAGCACATTGCAGCCAATGGTCAATGTATTGTCCTCCGCGATGGCAATGCGCATACCCTTGCCCCAGCTTTTCTTTCCGATAATCTCAGCGCCACCCTTTGCAACGCCCTCTACTTCCGTCAGCGCATGCTCCGCAATGGTAGCAATGACATCCTCCGAAATCATTACACTTCCATTTTCCTGCTGCTGGGTGATGTATTGCTTATATTCCGCCATAAGCGAACCTCCTCATTTGTAAACATGGAATAATCCATGGTAGAGTTTTGTTTATTATACCACAGTTCCAGGAAAATACAAGAAAAAGATTCTGAAAAACCTATTCTCACTTGCGTGACCGGCGGGACAGGCAGTAAACCCGCCAGAGATCCGGCGGGTTTGTAATCTGCTTATTACTGAACCTCCACAACCCGGATGCTGTCCAGGCCATAGTCGGATTGGGTCATGACAATATCTGCAATCACAGCCACATCTGCATCCTGTAATCCCCCTTCCGGAGCAGCCACGGCAACCGAGATCCCGTCTCCGGACATGTACGCCACACAGTCTGCATACCCCTTGGCAATAACCAGGCTTTCAATCTGCGCCTCACTCAAAGCGGTTTGGACAATCTCCTTCAGCTCCATTGCGGATTCCGCTTCCTTGACCCCGGTTTCATCGTTGTAGGCCATGGCCTCCTGGAGCAGGTTCACCGCACTGTCCCGTGCCTGCTGGCGGGAGAGACGGACTGCCGCAAAGTAATCCGAGGCTGTGGTCTGAACATCTTCACCGGCAGCCAAAGCGGCCAGATCCTCCGAAAGCACCAGATCCTCCGACATCACCTTTTCCGTGTCCAGGGTGTCTACCAGGCTGACAGCCGCACTCTGCTCTGTGTAAAGCCAATTGACATAGATACCCGCGCACACCGTTACCAGTACCGCCGCCGCAACCAGGTTTTTCTTCCATACTTTCATAAATGTGCCTCCATTCATTTCATTTTCAACACAGTGATGCAATCAGAGCGCAAGCCGGTAACGCTCATTACCGCTTCCACAATGGATAGCCGAACCTTGGCATCGTTTCCACCTTGGCAGACTATAATCGCCCCCCGATACACCGGTGGTATGGTCTGCCGGACCAGTCCGTTCTCTTCCCGATTTCCGTCGGATATCAGAACAGTATCTCTTCGTGTGTTCTCCGAATCGGTCCCGGAGGATAGGTCTTCATCCGTCTGGTAGATGGTCTGCCCTCCTTTTTCCAGCGTCAGCAGAACTTTCACTTTTCCGGCTCCAGATATCTGTGACAGAATGGTTTCCAGAGATTCCTGCAAGTCCTCCTGAGCTGCCTGGACAGGATCGGATTGCTCTGGAGTTTTCTCTGTCTCTGAGTCCGGCAGCAGCAGGAAGAACATTCCGCACAGCACAAGAATCAGCACATAGCGGTACTTTTTCAGGAAATCGGCCGCCGACGTCTTCCAATTCATCCAGTCCATTTCAGATTCTCCTTTGCGATTCCCAGATCCGATTCCAGGATTGCTTCCAGCCGGGACCTTAGATAGGGAGAGGCCTCCCCCGTCAGCGTGACGGAAACCGGAACCGGTGGGTCCGACTGGCTGAGCGTCACCTCTGCTTGAATGGCAGCGCCCAGTGCGTCGGCTTTGTCCAAGATATATGCTTCTGTCTGTCCCTTTATGCTTTCCGCCAGTGCATCCTGTGTCATCTGCTCTCCCTGGGCGGTATAGTATGCGGCGTCCACCTCCCACTGTTCCAGAAAGTCGGAGAGGGATATGTTGTCTATTCCCATCAGTGGCCCCAGGACCACCGTGGTCAGCACAGCCCCGCACAGCAGTCGGAGCAGCTGCCTGGCTTTTCCCTGGGGCAGCACACAGGAAACCAGGCTGCATACAAGGGCGGCAGCCACTACCGATAAAATGTATTGCCTCAGACCCTCCATTATGTCGCCCCCTTCATGAAACAGACCGTGCTGATCAGCAGCATCAGACAGACAGAGCCTGTCATGCCCAGGAGCATCCCCATGGCAGAAGAAAAATCCTCGATGATTCCAGTGGTTTCAGAGGTTCCCAGCACCGAGCAGACAGCCGCCGTTGCCTTCAGAAGCAGGTAGTGAATCCCGATTCGCAGAAAGGGCTCTACAAACAGGGCTAGGATTGCCAAGATTCCATACACCCCTGCAGCGTTTTTCATCACGCCTGCGCTGACCAGCACTGCCTCTGAGGCGTCGGAGAGAATGCCCCCCACAACGGGGACAACCGAGGAAATGGTCACCCGGGTTGCCTTCAGCGCCGCAGCGTCGGTGGTGCCGCTGACCACACCGGTGATACTCATGTATGTGGTAAAAACAGTCAGCAAGGTTTTCAGGCACCAGCTCACGGTGTTTTTCGCCAGATCCCGCATTTTTTTCAGAGTATCCTCCCCAAGGGCATTGTGAGCTGTGGACAGTGCAAGAAACACATACACCATGGGCATCAAAATCCGGGAAATCACACTGCTGAGAATGGTATCAAACACTGCTGTCCCGGTGTAAAGCGCCGCAGAAGAGGTGACTCCCCCCTGGGCTGCCAGGGCGGTGGCCATCACCGGATAAAACATTTTTCCATAGTCGCTGAGCTGTTGTACCGTATCCGCTCCCAAGCGGATCATGGCATTGGTATTCAGCAGCAATGCCGCCGCAATCACCGTGGTTCCCGCCAGTACCAGGGTCGTTTTCACATTATCGGAAAAACTCTTCAAAAACGACACCAGCATGACTGCCGCAATAATGGACAGGCTCACGGAACAGGCTTCTTTCAAATCTGGTCGGAGTGTCATAAGGGCTTTTTGAAGCAATTCCCTGAATCCCTGGGCAAAGGATTCTGTTTCATCCGGCATCTGTTCCTGGGCGTACTCCGGAATGGACGGCGCCTCAATTTCCATGGCCGAGGCCGGCAAGGCCAAAGAAAACAGAAGGAAACATAGTATTATGGATTTTATCATGCCTGCACCAAAATCTCCCGTATCAGGGCAAGAAGAGACTGGAATACCGGTATGGAAAGGTACAGAATCATGGCCGACCCCAAGAACTGGAGCATCTTCCCCAGGGAACCGGCGCCGCCGTCTGCGCAGATTGTGCTTGCGATCTCTGTCACCAGCCCAATTCCTGCAGCTTTGACCAGAATTCTCAGGGTATTTTGTTCCACTGGAATCATGCTCTCGATCTCAGCAACCAAATCCAGCACCGGTTCCAGGTATCCCATTGCCCCCACGGCGGCAATGCAGCAGCCCGCCAGAATCAGTAAAACTGCAAGGTCCCGTTTCTCCATCGTCAGAGAGAGGATCACCGTCAGCATTGCCGCCGCCAGAATTTTCCAGAATGTATCCATCAGAATTGAAATAGCGTTTTCACCAGGTCAAACAGATCCGCTATCTTTTGGGCGAGAATCATCAGCACCACCACCAGGCCGGCAAGACTGGTCATGGTCGCCTGCTCCTCCCGTCCGGAGCGGGAAAGCACCTGGTTGAGAATCGACACAATGATGCCAATGGCCGCTATTTTGAAAATCAGATCAATATCCATACTCATAAAAATAAAATTGCAAGCGCAGCTCCGGCACACAGTCCCAGTGTCCGGTAGCTTCGCAGACGTGTATCCCGATCCTTTTGCAAACTGTCTCTGGCCTCCAGACAAGCGGTACAAACCGCCTGCAGCCCTTGCAGCTGCCCCTCCAGGTCAAACCTGCCCAGGGTTTTGCCCAGCTGACGCAGAAGCCGCCGGCACCTTCCGGATAAAGTTTGATTTTTCTTCAAAACCGCCGCCATACAGCTGGCTGCGTCCGGCTCCTTTCTGCTTTCCAGCTCGGATGCCAGACTGCAAAGTACCTCCCGGATTGCACCGCCACTGATTCCCCCTGCCTGTCGGCAAAGTTCCGGCAAGGGTGTCAGATGGAATTGCAGTTCACATTGCATGAATTGAATTGCCTGAATCATCTGGCGAATTCTTCGCTCTTCCTGCAGGTAATTTGCCGCAATGGAAAATCCAAATCCGCCGCATCCAACGATTACCAAAATTGCTCCAATCCATTTGATGTTCATATTGTAATCCTCTCAACCTGCCAGGACTTGTCCGGTTTCAATGTCACCAGAGTATCAAATACTCCCTGACCGGAAAGCCGCTGATATACCGGACGTGTGCGAAAATCCCGGAGGGATGCCCCGTGGGCGGTTGCCAGCAGGATTACACCGCAGTTTGCCGCTGAAATCAATGCTTTGCAATCCTCCTCAGCTGTAATTTCATCCACAGCAATGCACGCTGGCCCCATGGTCCGCAGAACCCGTTCCATAGCCTCCCCTTTGGGGCACCCTGTCAGCACGTCCATTTTGGCTCCTCTGACAAATCCGTCTGGGAACAGCTCTCCACGATCATCCACCACACTGACCTGGATATTCTGAGCATACTGCCGGATCAAGCATCGCAGCAATGTGGTTTTTCCCCACCCTGGTGCCCCCAGGATCAAGACAGAACAGTGCAGTCCCTTCAGCCTGTCTCCCAGTTCCGGGAAATCTCGGGCCACCCGAATGCAGAGGGAGGTAATCTCCCGCATACCACTGACACGACCCTCTTTATAAACTGCCTGTCCGCATATTCCAATCCTGTGTCCTCCCGGCGCTGTCAGAAACCCCTGGGACATGCTCTCCGCCGCCCAGGGAGAATAACGACTGGCCGCATTCACCACAAAGGACAGTTCCTCCCGGGTTATGTTCCCCTGCAGCCATCGGCTCTCTCCTTGCAGCACCAATTCCGGCGGGGCATGAAAGCGAAGCCGAAGCTCCTGAAGTCCATCCCTTCCCTGTTGGTCCACTTCCCTTCGCAGCCGCTGAGGTAAGATCTCCAATAGCTCTTTCCATGCGCATCTCATTTGCATCACTCCTGGGACAGCCTATGTGAGAGGCCGGGCAAATATCCCGGAGCATAAAAAAACCGGCTGCGATTTTCGCAGCCGGTTGTCTTTCATCGTTTATTTTTCTTATAAATCAGGTTCAATCCCTTCAAAAGTAGATTCTTCTCCAGGATAATCTGATGTTTGCACAGCGGGGTGATAAATTGTGCCAGCCCGCCAGTGGCAATCAGGGTGGAAGAATGTCCAAGCTCTTCCTCAATCCGATCAATCAGGCCGTCCAGCATGGCGGCAGTACCATACATCATGCCGCTTCGCATACAGTCCACAGTATTTTTTCCGATGACGTTTTTGGGCTGGTCCAGGCTGATGCCCGGAAGCTGTGCCGTTCTGCTGGTCAGCGCATCCAAAGAAACCCGGACACCCGGGAAGATAATTCCTCCCATATACACATTATCCGGCTCCACCACTTCAATAGTCGTAGCGGTTCCCAGATCCATCAGAATTAAGGGGGCGGAATACTCTGCCAATGCCGCAACCGCAATGACAATCCGATCGCTACCCACCTGAGATGGCACATCCATGTGAATGTTCAGCCCTGTTTTCAGACCGGGACCCACAACCATAGGCTGTTTTCCGATCACCTTGATGACACCTGTTTTAACGGAATTGAACACAGGCGGAACCACGGAAGAGATGATGCAGTCGTCAATTTCCGAAATGGAGTGACCAAAAGCCTCAATCATATTTTTGATTTCCACGCCGTACTGGTCCGAAGTCCGAAGGCGGTCAGTGGCAATCCGCGCTTTGAATAAAAGCTGATCGTCCCGGATCCCGCCGATGACCAGGTTGGTATTTCCAATATCAATCGCCAGAAGCATAACTCTTCTCCTTAACGCTTTTTCATCCGTGCCATCAAATGGAGCAGCGCCTTTCCGATGACAGTGACCAGGACTGCGGCGGCAATGGCCTCTGGGATTCCCGACGCGGTAACAGTACCCATGACCAACCCGAACACTGCACTGACGGCCACATTCTTCGCTTGGGCATACTGCTGCGCCAAAAGGAAATAAATACTGCCCATAACCAGCGTGGTATGCAGCAGGGTGGAAACCACCGCCGTTACGGGAAGTGCCAGATAATCCTGCTTGAACGCCTTGGAAAACAGTTTCCAAAGCCATCCCGCCAGGATACCAAAGCAAATCCGGCAGCCCAGGGCAATCCATAGGCTTTTGGCAACGCCCACCAATCCTTCCGTGCTCATAAACGGAGAAAAGGCGAAGGCCAGCAGTCCAGGTGCAGTGGTATTGACCCAGATGGAACACAGGCCAAACAGGCCGCCCAAAACGGCTCCGGCGCTGGGACCCAGCAAGATTGCACCCAAAATCACAGGAATGTGCATGGTCGTTGCCTTGATCACCGGAAGAGGTATAAATCCGATTCCGGAAATTCCCAGCACCAGCAGCACTCCGCAGAGCATGGCCAGGGTAGCCATATAGCGGGTGTCCATTTTTCTGACTTTCATATATTCAATTACCTCCTGCTGCCGTTCTCATCACATGAGATACAGCGCATTTTTTGAAGCTTTCGCTTCACGCTGTATTATAACAACCAGTGTTGCAAAACACAAGTAAAAATACCCACTTTACACTTTCCTGAAAATTGACTATAATAGCCAAAAAGACTGAATGGGAGGAAAAATACATGCTGAAAGGCAAAACCGTCCTTTTGGGTGTCACCGGCGGAATCGCCGCCTATAAGGCAGCTGCGCTTGCTTCCGCTCTGGTAAAACAGCACGCTGCCGTGGAGGTTGTGATGACCGACCATGCCACCCGATTCATCACCCCTTTGACCTTTGAGCAGCTTACCGGACGCAGAGTAATGGTGGACACCTTTGACCGGAATTTTTCTCATCAGGTGGAACATATCGCGCTGGCGGACAGAACGGATCTGGTGATCATTGCACCGGCAACCGCCAATATCTGCGCCAAATTTGCCCATGGTCTGGCGGACGATATGCTGACTACCACGGTTCTCGCCTGCCGATGCCCCAAGCTTATCGCCCCCTCCATGAACACCAATATGTTTGAAAATCCCGTCACCCAAGACAATCTGGTGCTGCTGCGTCGGTATGGCTGGGAAGTAATTGACCCTGCCAGCGGGCGGCTGGCCTGCGGTGCCGTAGGCAAAGGAAAACTTCCGGAGCCGGAAATCCTGATGGAACATATCCTGCGGGCCATTGCCCTGCCCCATGATTTAGATGGAAAACGGGTTCTGGTTACGGCCGGTCCCACCCAGGAAGCCCTGGACCCGGTACGTTACCTGACCAACCACTCCACCGGGAAAATGGGCTGTGCCATCGCCAAGATGGCCATGCTGCGAGGGGCTCGGGTAACTCTTGTGCATGGCCCTATCTCCACTTCCCTTCCGCCTTTTGTAGAAACCATCAGCGTAACATCCGCACAGGACATGTTTGACGCTGTCACCCAGCGGGCTTCGGAAATGGATCTGATTATCAAGGCCGCTGCCGTCGCGGACTACACACCGGAAACCTATTCGGAAAACAAGGTAAAAAAATCGGATGATGCCCTGTTTATCCCCCTGAAACGTACCCAGGATATTCTGAATTATCTGGGCCACCACCGTACCAAACGCCAAGTGATCTGCGGATTTTCCATGGAAACGGAGAGCCTGGTAGAAAACAGCCGGAAAAAGCTGACCAGCAAAAATGTGGACTTGATCTGCGCCAACAATCTGAAAACCCCCGGCGCTGGGTTCGGAGTGGACACCAACGTGATCACCCTGATTGACCAGCAGGGTGTGCTGGAGCTGCCCCTTCAATCCAAAGAGGCAGCCGCAAATACCATCTTGGATCGCTGCGTGAGTCTTCTTAATTCCTGAATGTGCGAAACGCCCCCTGCTGTCAAATGGCAGCAGGGGGCGTTTTTCAGGAAAGGTTTACAGAGCGTCATCTACGGTTACGTCGTCAAAATCCAGCTGCTGGCTCTGCGCGTTTTTTCTGGCCTGCCACTGTTCTTTCGTCACCAGAATGGCGCGAGGTTTGGAGCCTTGGAAGGGACCGACAATGCCCTTTTCTTCCATCTCGTCCACAATCCGGGCCGCCCGGGCATAACCCAGTTTCAGCCGCCGCTGGAGCATGGAAACCGATGCCTGGCCCGTCTCCAGAATCACATCCACCGCAGCCGGGAGCATCTCGTCACCATCCAGCTCTTCTTCACTGGGCTCCAGTTCCGATGCGGTTGAGCTCTTCTTCCCTGCCTGCTGAGCTTTCTTTTCAATCTCTGCCAAAACCTGCTGGTTATAATCGGCCACATAATGTTCCTTCACATATTCCGCAACGGCTTCTACCTCAGAATCCGTCACGAAACACCCCTGAACGCGAAGGGGCTTCCCGCAGCCGATGGGGGCAAACAGCATATCGCCCTTGCCAACCAGCTTCTCAGCGCCCATGGTATCCAGGATGATCCGGGATTCCATGGCGGATGCCACAGAGAAGGCGATCCGAGAAGGAATGTTTGCCTTCATCAGACCGGTAATCACGTCTGCCGAAGGACGCTGGGTAGCAATGATCAGGTGCATTCCCGCCGCACGGCCCATCTGGGCAATCCGGCAAATGGAGTCTTCTACTTCCTTGGCTGCCACCATCATCATATCCGCCAGCTCATCAATAATAATCACGATCTGGGGCATCTTCTGCCCATCTTCCTCCGCCTCCATAATGGAGTTGTAGGATTCCAGATCCCGGACGCCGGCATCGGACATGAGTTTGTACCGCCGCAGCATCTCCGTGACTGCCCATTGCAGACTCCCCGCCGCCTTTTTGGGATCGGTGACCACGGGAATCAGCAGCTGTGGAATGCCGTTGTAGATGCCAAGCTCCACCATCTTGGGGTCCACCATGATCAGCTTCACATCTTCAGGGCCAGCTTTATAAAGCAGGCTGATGATGATGGAATTCATGCAGACGGATTTACCGGAACCGGTGGTACCGGCTATCAGCAGGTGCGGCATTTTGGCAATGTTGCCGATGATACAATTGCCGCCAATGTCTTTTCCCACCGCAAAAGAAGTTTTCGATTTTGCTCTGGAAAATTCCGGAGAGTCAATGACTTCCCGCAGCGGGACAGTGGTAACCACCCGGTTGGGAACTTCAATGCCCACCACCGAGATCTTACCTGGTACTGCCGCAATCCGGACGCCGGAAGCACCCAGACTCAAGGCAATATCGTCTGCACATCCGGTCAGTTTATTCAGCCGAACACCCCGATCCAACTCCACCTCATAGCGGGTAACACTGGGGCCCCGGGTCACGTTGATAATATGGGCATCAATCCGGAAACTGGCCAAGGTTTCATTCAGGCGACGGGAGTTGTCACGCATTTCTTCTGTTCCATCCGCACCGCCCCGCACCGGACGTTTCAACAGATCAATGGGAGGAAATACATACTCCGGTTTACTCTGGGCCTGGTTCTGGGCAATCTCTGCTGCAACCTGTCGGGCAGACTGGGCCGTTTTCTTCGCAGTAACCTTCTGGGACTTTTCCTCCGGTTCTTCATCAAAAACCATCTTCTCAGAGGATTCGGCTTTGGAAACAGAAGGAACAGAATGCTCTTCCCGCTTCAGTTCCGGCATACGGCTGGGTATCTCCGATACCTCCTCCCGCTCCGGACGGGGAGGCATGGCAACAGGTTCGTCAAACACATTGGGAATGTCTTCCCGCACATATGCAGCGGTTCCGGCCAGGGGTGCCCCAATCTCCACATCAATCCGGTTCATAAACGCGGCTCCCTTTCCTGGGACCTGCTTGACCTTATCCTCCACGGCTGGAGGTGTCTGCTGACGGGGAGCAGGCTGCTCTTCCTGTTCCTGGAGAACAGCCGGAGGCGGTGTGGGCTTTTTTACCGGTCTGGGAGCAGGCTCCACAGACTCCGGGACAGCAGGTGCCTGGGCATGGACAGTGGGAGCCGTCTGTGCCTGCATGGCCCGCTCCCGCTTCTGCCGCTTATGGGCGATCTGCTTGTTGGCAATGTGATTGACCACGATAGCAGCGGGCTCGATGTAGTCATCCTCTTCCCAGTCATCCCGGGGGCGATTGGCGATGGCCCGGATGATGCTGGGAATGGTGATCTGCATGGCACCCAGGAGGGTCAGCACAGCTCCCACACCGGTGATTACCAAAGACAGCGGGCCTCCGCAGGCCCAGCGAAGCGTCATCGCCAGACACCCGCACAGCACACCGCCGGTGCTTCCTGTGTTACCGCCGGAGTAAAAGGCAAGAATCCGCTCCATGGAGAAATCCATCACGTCGGTTGGCATGACAATCAGGTGGTAGATCATTCCGCAAAAGACAACAAACAAGATCAGACACACACTGCGCATTTTTACTGCGGTTTTCCGGCTGAAAGTATGAATAATGAAAAGGTAGAGCAAGGCCGGAATGGAGCAGTAAAAACCCACCTGGCCGATCAGACCCAACACGATGGACTTTACGGCAGCCAGAAGGGCCCCCTCCGGATTCACGGTGATCACTACAAACAAGATAAACAGCAAAAAGCTGAATATCGCCACGATTGCACTGGAGGGAATGGGACTTTCATACTCTGTTGTTACAGTTGCTTTTTTTCCGGAAGAGGTGCTCTTCCGGGATGTACTCTTTTTAGAAGCAGAACTACTCCCTCCGGCGGACGTCACTTTTTTCTTGGTGTCCGAAACAATTTTCTCAGCCCGACTGGAAGTTTTTTTACCTGCCATGTTATTCCTCCTACGCCATCAGATTCAAAATAAAGGTAAACAGGGACAGTCCGACGCAATAAAACGCAAAGCCAGAATAGCCATGATTCCCTGACAGAATTCGCATGATCTTGATTCCCAGCAGGCAGCCTCCAAAGGCAGTCAGTCCCGTGGCAAGATAGCGAATCAGAATTCCAAAGGAAATCACACCCAGTCCATTGGTAAACAGAGTAAAGACATCTACGATTGCCAGACCAAGGTTCAATGCAAGATTCATCATCAGGGCCATGGACAGGCAGAATCCACGTTCCACGCCGCAAACGGAACCAATGGACACTGCAGCACCCACTGCCGAAATACCCGGCAACGTCGAAGCAGTGGCCCCAAGGCCCATCAAAAAACCCTCCAGTCGGGTCAGCGTTCGGGAATCCCGGTTGCTGCCTGGAAGAAACTGGGGAACATAGAGAATGATGCCGTTTACAAGAAGGAAAATCGCCACCAGCAGCAAATTATCCCGCATCGCCGTGTTGTATTTGTACAGGAAGAGCCCAACAACCATGGGAATCAGCATGGTCTTCAGCATGCTCCAGTCCATCAGGCTGCGGGTATCCAAAGGGCGCTTCCGGCGGCGCTTGGGAACTCTGGCCAGCGCCCTCGCCCGATTGATCCGCACAATCTGACTTTGACAGCTGTAGTACAAACCGCCAAACACCCCAATATGTACCGCCAGACGCATCACATCGGTTCCGCCGCTGATTCCGAAGAACTTCATCAGCAGGATTCTGTGGGCCTGGGCGGATAAGGGAACAATATCCATAAGTCCGGAAAGAAAACCATAGATTACGCTTTCCATCCAATTCAGATCCATGTACTTTTCTCCCCTTTGCAAAGCATTACACTGTATGATACCATACTTTTTACCAAATTTCCAGTCCTATTTTTGGCAGGTTCCCGAACCAAAACAATCCATAAGGGGAAAAGTTCCCACCTTATGGATTGTTCTTTTTCTCCTCAATCATCTGATGCAGTGCATTCAGGGCGTCACTGAGTCCCCCTAGACTGTCAATCAGGCCAGAGGAGACTGCCTCTTTCCCATAGAGGATTGTTCCCACGTCTGTTGCCATTTCGCCGGTGGCCATCATATAGTGTTCGAAGGTCTCCCGGCTGATCCGGGAATTGGCGGTGACAAAATCTGCAATCTGTTCCTGAATCCTCTGAAAATAACGGAATGTCTGGGGGGCGCCTACAACCAGTCCGGTCATCCGCACCGGGTGCACCGTCATGCTGGCGGTGGGAGTGATAAAGGATTTTTTCGTGCAGACCGCCAGCGGAATTCCAATGGAGTGTCCGCCCCCCAGGACTAAAGAAACTGTGGGCTTTTTCATCCCCGCTATCATTTCCGCAATCGCCAGACCCGCCTCGATGTCTCCTCCAACCGTATTCAGAAGAAGCAGCAGTCCGTCGATCTCGTCACTTTCTTCCAGCCCGGCAAGCAGCGGCAAAACATGTTCATACTTTGTGGTCTTCACGGTCTCCGGAGCAACCTGATGCCCCTCGATCTGGCCGATGATGGTCAGGGTGTAAATGTTCCCCTGCTTGGATTTGGTCATATCCGATCCAAGCTCCACAATTTGCTCCCGTTCCTGCTTTTTCATTTCCGCATCGCTGCACATATCCCATTCCTCCTGACGTTTTTCTTAGGATAACCAGGGAAATTTCCTTCATTCACTCTTGAAAGACAGGAAAAAATATTTTATAATATCCCACGGTGATAATCATGGCAAACAAGACAAATGCGGTCCGGCTGGTGGAGCAGGCCGGTATTCCCTGCCGGGAATGCTTTTATGAATTTGATGAGAAAGATCTCAGCGGGCTCCATGCCGCTCAGGCAATCGATCTGCCGCCTGAACAGGTTTTCAAAACACTGGTTGCCCGGGGAGAAAAAACAGGGATCAACGTTTTTTGCATTCCGGTCTGTTCGGAGCTGAATCTGAAAAAGGCTGCGAAAGCTGCTGGAGACAAGAATATGGAAATGGTCACCGTCAAAGAGCTTTTGGGTTTGACCGGCTACATCCGGGGCGGCTGCAGCCCGGTAGGAATGAAAAAGAAATATCCCACTTTCTTTGACGAAACCTGCATCCTGTGGGAAGAAATTGCAGTTTCCGCAGGAGCCAGGGGGCATCAGATGATTGTGCCGCCGGAGAAGCTTGCCAAACTGGTTGGCGCAGAAATTGTGGATATCACATTATGACGATACAGAAGAAAGGAATGAGACAATGTATCAGTACAAAACAAAGGGAACCTGCTCCCAGATGATCTCCTTCGATCTGGAGGACGGAAAAGTGAAAAATGTATCTTTCCTGGGCGGCTGCAACGGCAACCTGAAGGGCATTGCAGCCCTGGTGGAAGGAATGGACATTGACGCAGTAATCGAGCGCGTGGAGGGCATCCGCTGCGGGATGAAATCCACCTCCTGCCCGGATCAGCTGGCAAAAGCCCTGAGAGCGGCAAAAGAACAGATGTAACCCATAAGACACGGTATTCGGATAAGACCGGATACCGTGTCTTTTTCCAAGGGTTGCATCCTTCTGCTGCCCATGGTATAATACAGGCAACGCATTTTTAGAGAGAAAGAAGGTCATTTCTTTGACAAACGCAGAACTTCACTACAAGAAAATGACAGAAACCCCCGTTTCTCGCCTGATTCTGAATCTGGGAATTCCCACCACCATCTCCATGCTGATTACCAATATTTACAACATGGCTGATACATACTTTGTGGGGAACGTGAGCGAAAGCGCCCAGGCAGCAACCGGTATTCTGTTCACGGTTCAGGCGATCATGCAGGGCATCGCATTCATGCTTGGTCATGGGAGCGGGACATTTATCGCCCGGTCTTTGGCAAGCAAAGATGCCGATACTGCCACAAAGTATGTTTCCAGTGCATTTTTCCTGGGTGGTTCTGCCGGTCTCATTATTCTGGCGCTGGGTCTGACCTTTCTGCGGCCCTTGGTGCAGTTCCTTGGAAGCACGCCCACCATTGAACCCCATGCCATGGACTATGGATTCTGGATTTTGCTTGCCGCTCCGTTTATTATCTGTTCTCTGATTCTGAACAACGGCCTGCGATACGAAGGCAAAGCCTTTTATGCCATGTTTGGCCTGACCACAGGCGGTATTCTGAACATTTTGGGTGACTACATCCTGGTAAGCAAACTGGGAATGGGCGTCTACGGCGCCGGACTTGCCACCGCAGCCTCCCAGGTGATCAGCTTCTGTATTTTGTTATTTATGTACCAGAAAATGGCCCAGAGTTCCATCCGTTTCCGCGCCGTCAGCAAAGAGCTGAAGCTGTATCTCTCCGTGTGCCGGGTGGGCTTTCCTTCCCTGATTCGCCAGGGACTGACCTCTGTTACAACCGGTGTCCTGAACAATGTAACGAAACCCTTTGGAGATGCCGCTATTGCCGCTATGAGTGTAGTAAGCCGCTATTCCAATTTCCTGATGTGCGTGGGTCTGGGGATGGGCCAGGGATTCCAGCCGGTTGCCTCCTTTAACTTCCAGGCCGGAAAGTACGATCGTGTCAAGAAAGGACTGCTGTTTACTACCACATTCGGACTGGCATGTGTGGGTGGAATGGCCTTGCTTAGTATGCTCTTTGCCGAACCCATCATTTATGTGTTCCAGAAGCATGAAGAAGTGATTGAAATTGGAGCACGTGCTCTTCGCTTCGCCGCATTCGGTATGCTGTTTATGCCGCTGTCCACACCGGTGAACATGCTGTATCAGAGCATCCAGCAGCCTGCAATCTCCTCTATGCTATCTTTGATCCGTTCCGGAGCGGTTACCATCCCCCTGCTGCTGTTCGCAGTTCCCTTCTTGGGACTGACCGGAATACAGATCGCTCAGCCGACCGCGGATGTTCTGGCGGGTATCTGCAGCATTCCTTTCATCTTCCGTTTCCTTCATTCCTATCAAGAAACACCAAGCGGGCAGTAAATACTGCCCGCTTTTTTATGATAGAATTTGGACTTTCCCATGCCGGAACTGCCATGTTTCCTTCATGCGCTCCAAAAATTCCGGCAAATTGGCAGGAGAAACCACATCCTGTTCCCGTTCAGGCTGAACCCATGGAAGCTGAACCTCTCCTACCCACAGCAAAAACCTGGAATCATCTGATGCCTCCGGCTGAAGGCGGACGCCGCCCGCCTGAATCTTCCCATATCCCCAGGTGAGGATTTGCCCTTGTACAGGGTAGCAAGCCAGAAACAGCGTGGGTTCAAAGGGCATCAATTCACACGGGCCATTCATTTCCACGCCGAAACATTCCAGAAGTTTCTTCAGTTCCGGATAAATCTGGGAAACTGTGTCGTAATAATTCCGGCAATAGGCACAGCAGCAGTGATCTGCGGCATTCTTCCTGGTTTTTTCCTGCGTTGCCTCCCAGTCAATTTCAAAACGCCAATCCTTCAGTTCCAGTACCATGGATCATGCTCCAACAGCAGAAAGAATCCGACGGACCAGTTCATCCCGGCCGTCTCCCTTCTCTGCGGAGAAAGGAATCACCGGGCAGTCTTCCGGCAGTTCCAGATCCTGACGGATGGCGTCAAGATTCGGTTCCAGTTCTTTCTTCTTCAGCTTGTCCATTTTATTTGCCACGACAACAAACGGACAGCCGCTCTGCAGAAACCAGTTAGCCATGGTCACATCATTGTTGGTAGGCCGATGCCGGTAGTCCACAATCAACACCCCAAGGTCGATACGCCCTGCGGCAAAATAGTCCTCCATCAGTTTGGCCCATCGGGCCTTCTCCTGCTGGGAGACCTGTGCAAAACCATATCCCGGCAAATCCACCAGATAGCATTTACCGTCCACCACAAAGTAGTTTACATGGACGGTTTTCCCCGGCTTATCCCCTACCCTGGCAAAATTCTTCCGCTGAAGCAGACGGTTGATGACAGAGGACTTTCCAACGTTTGACTTCCCGGCAAAAGCAATTTCCGGGAGACGATTTCTGGGAAAGTCCTTGGGTGAGGCAGCAGAAATCAGAAATTCCACATTCTGAAAATTCATACCCTGCCTCCTTACTGCTGAAGGCCAGGCTTCGGCGTCTTGGATGCCATTTCCTCAGGAAGTTCTGTCAAGATTCCCGGCCGAAGCTCCACCTGGCGGTTCAGCGCCGCTTCCAGAACGGTATCCACAGTCTGGGCACTGATGAAATTCAGCTGGCGGCGCACAGTCTGGTCGATCTCATCCAGATCACGTTCATTGTCCTTGGGAATAATGACAGTCCGAACACCATGGCGCAGTGCAGCCATGGTCTTTTCCTTCAGACCGCCGATGCGCATTACCCTGCCCCGCAGAGAAATTTCTCCGGTCATGGCCACGTCCCGGCGGACCGATACTCCGGTAAGAGCAGAAACCATGGCGGTACAAACGGTTACGCCGGCAGAAGGCCCATCCTTCGGCACAGCCCCTTCCGGGAAATGCACATGAATATCCTTGGTTTTATAGAAATCCGGGGCAACACCGAGCTTCTGTGCATTGGCACGGATGTAACTCAGCGCCGCATGGGCAGACTCCTTCATCACATCCCCCAAGTTTCCGGTCAGTTCCAGTTTGCCAGAACCATCCATCACATTAACTTCCACTTCCAGCGTTTCACCACCAACACTCGTCCAGGCAAGGCCGGTAACCAGACCCACCTCGTCTGTGCAGGGCAGCCGGTCAGGCAGATATTTCCGAACCCCCAGGAAGGTCTCCAGGTTTGACCCGGTAACCGAAATCCGTTTGCTTTCCTCCTGGGAGATCAGCTGCATATCGGTTTTGCGGCAGATTTCTCCGATAGCCCGCTCCAGATTCCGCACACCGGATTCCCGGGTATAGCAGCTGATAATCTCGCGGATTGCGTCATCCGAGATACGCAGCTGCTGTTTTTTCAGTCCGTGTTTTTTCAGCTGCTTCGGAATCAGATGGTTTTTTGCAATCATCAATTTCTCTTCATCGGTATACGAACCAAGTTCAATGATCTCCATCCGATCCAGCAGAGGTCTGGGAACGGTGTCCAGCGTATTCGCCGTGGTAATAAACATCACATCGGACAGATCAAAAGGAATCTCCAGATAATGATCCCGGTAGGTGTGATTCTGCTCCGCATCCAGAACCTCCAGCAAGGCGGCACTGGGATCTCCTCGGTAGTCCGAACCCATTTTATCAATTTCGTCCAACAGCAGCACCGGATTGGCGCTTCCTGCCTGGGCCATGGCCGCCATTATCCGGCCGGGCATGGCACCCACATAGGTTTTGCGATGGCCCCGGATGTCCGCTTCATCATGGACGCCGCCCAGAGAAATCCGAGCCATTTTCCGGTTCAGACTTCTGGCAATAGAATAGGAAATGCTGGTCTTGCCGACACCGGGAGGACCTACCAGGCACAGAATCTGGGGTGGCATTTCCGGTGCCATCTGCCGAACGGCGATGGTTTCCAGGATTCGCTCCTTAACCTTTTCCAAGCCAAAATGGTCGTGTTCCAAAATCTTTTTTGCCGCAGCAACATCCACCCGCTCTTTGGTCTTCTGGTTCCAGGGAAGATCCAGCACCGTATCCAGGTAGTTGCGCAGGACGGCCCCCTCGGAAGATCCGAAGGGCTGCTTCTTCAGACGATCCACATCTTTCAGTAGCTTCTTTTCCAATTCTTCACTCAGATGCAGATTTTTAATACTCTGGATGTAGTTTTCAAATTCAGATGCCTCGTCTGCTTCCCCCAACTCATCCTGAAGAACCTTGATCTGCTCACGGATATAGTAATCCCGCTGGTTCTGATCCAGTGCAGAGCGGGTCTTCTCCTGAATATCTGATTCCAGGCGGAGCATCTCCACCTCCTGGCTGAGCAGACGGAGAGCCGTTTCCAGCCGTTTCACCGGGTTCAGCTGGCACAGCATTTTGGCCTTGTCAGGGAAGTCAATTCCAGAATTCTGGGCAATGGCATCCGCAATGAAACCCGTGTCTTCGCTGGCCATCATCCGGAGCTGAATTGCCTGGGCCGGATGTTCCGACATCTGCAAATACAGTCCATACAGGGATACGGCCTCCCGACGCAGCGCATGGGCACGGACATTATCGGTGGTTTTGGAAGGAGAAGCCGCCTCCACCATGCCTTCCAGGTATGGCTCGCTTTGCTGCAGCTCTGTAATCTTTCCGCGGCATACGCCGGTAACCAGAATGCGCAGATTCTCCCCCTGGGTCTTCAGCACCTGCTTGACCTTGGCCACCGTTCCGATGGCGTACAAATCTTTCAGTTTGGGGTCATCCACCAGCAGATCTTTCTGGGGAATCAAAAACAGGGTCTGGTCTGCCTTCATCGCTGCTTCCAGAGCACGCACGGATTTCTCACGGCCCACATCAAAATGGACCGTCTGCTCCGGGAAAACAGCCAGCCCGCGAAGGGCCAGAATCGGCATCTTTCCTGCGTAAATCGTTTCTGTCAAGGGAATGTCCCTCCTTTTTGCAAAAAAGGGGGTAGTCGCTCTACCCCCTTTCCAGTTTATCGTTTGCCAGAGAGTTTTTCTCTGGGGTGTGCGGCATCCCGCACAATGGTGGGATTCTCACCCTCCACCGCTTCCGGTGTAATGATAACCTTCTTGATGGACAAATCAGACGGGATCAGGAACATAATGCTGGTCATGATTTTCTCCATAATCGCACGCAATCCCCGGGCGCCGATCTGGCGGTCCAGTGCCTTCTGGGCAATGTCCAGAAGCGCTTCGTCGGTGATCTCCAGTTCCACGCCGTCCATCCGCAGAAGCTCCTGATACTGCCGGGTCAGCGCATTTTTCGGTTCCACCAGAATCCGAACCAGATCATTCTGTGTCAGGCTCTGCAGGGTGGTAATCACCGGCATACGTCCTACCAGTTCCGGGATAATACCAAATTTCAGCAGATCATGGGGCTCCACCTGAGACAGAAGGGTTCCCACATCCCGTTTACTCCGACTCTGAATGGGAGAATCAAAGCCAATGGCGCTCTTATCCGTCCGTTTTTCGATGATCTTGTCCAAGCCGTCAAAGGCACCGCCGCAAATGAAGAGGATGTTGGTGGTGTCCACCTGAATCATCTCCTGCTGGGGATGCTTCCGGCCACCCTGGGGCGGTACATTGGCAACCGTACCCTCCAGGATCTTCAGCAGTGCCTGCTGCACGCCTTCACCCGAGACATCCCGGGTGATGGAGGTATTTTCACTTTTCCGGGCGATTTTATCCATCTCATCGATGTAGATAATACCGTGTTCGGCCAGGCTGACATCAAAGTCCGCTGCCTGCAGCAGACGAAGCAGGATATTCTCCACATCATCGCCCACATAACCTGCCTCCGTCAGCGTGGTAGCATCTGCTATGGCAAAAGGCACATTCAGGATCTTGGCCAGCGTCTGGGCAAAGAGGGTTTTACCGCTGCCGGTGGGACCAATCAGCAGAATGTTGCTCTTCTGGAGCTCCACATCCGAGTCCGCTCCGAAATATATACGCTTATAATGGTTGTACACCGCAACCGCCAGTGCAACCTTTGCGTCTTCCTGACCAATGATGTAATGATCCATGAAAGACTTGATCTCCATGGGAGACGGCAGCCGGTCAGGAGCGCTCTGGGGCGTCTGAACACCGGTATCAATCTCATCCCGAAGCAGGTCACTGCAAGCCGCAACACAGTCGCTGCAGATGTACACCCCAGGACCGGCAATCAGTCTGGAAACCTGAGTCTCCCGCTTTCCGCAAAAGCTGCAGCGAATCGGCGGCTGCCCGTTGTTTTTTGCCATGAACCTGGTACCTCGTTTCTGTCGTTTTTAATGGTGTTCCAGAACCCGGTCAATCAGGCCGAAAGACTTGGCCTCCTCGGCGGACATAAAGTTGTCACGCTCGCAGGCGGCAGTTACTTCCTCAACGGATTTTCCGGTGTTTTCGGACAAAATACGGTTCATCCGTGCCTTGATGATCTCCAGACGACGAAGGTGGATCGCCATATCAGTGATCTGGCCCTGGGTGCCTGCAGAAGGCTGATGAATCATAATTTCAGAATTGGGCAGCGCCATACGCTTTCCCTTGGTGCCGGCACTCAGAAGGAAGGCACCCATAGATGCAGCCATGCCCACACAGATGGTCGCCACATCGCACTTGATATACTGCATGGTGTCATAAATCGCCATGCCGGCAGTTACGCTGCCGCCGGGGCTGTTGATATAGAACTGAATATCCTTGTCCGGGTCCTGAGCTTCCAGGTACAGCAACTGGGCCACAACCAGGGAGGCCGTGGTGTCGTTGACCTCCTCAGACAGGAAAATGATGCGGTCATTGAGCAGACGGGAGAAAATATCATAGCTGCGTTCGCCGCGGCTGGTCTGCTCCACAACATAGGGAACCAAACTCATGGTGATGTCTCCTTTCATAGGGTTTGAAACATTCTAACCATCGCAAAGGGTACTTATTCCAAAGTGCAGAGGGTTTTGGAGCGGAACCGGCAAAAATGCCGGTCCCGCCGCTATCCAATTACTCTTCGGTCTTTTCCTCAGCCTTGGGGGCCACAGCCACCGCGCTGTCGGTGATGACCTTGATGGCCTTCCGGGAGGTCAGGCTGCCGGTGATCTCGTTCATGGGAACCATTTCCTTGACCTTATCCAGCTCCAGCTGATACTGTTCAGCCAGGGACTTGAACTCGGCCTCGATCTCCTCGTCGGTGACGGAGATGCCTTCCACTTCCACGATCTTCTCCAGGGTCACGCTGATCTTGGCCTGCTTCTCAGCAGCGGGACGGAAGGCGTTGCGCATGGTGTTCACATCGCCGCCCATCATCTTGGCATACTGATCCATGGAGTAGCCGCTCATCTGCAACTGGTAAGCAAAACGCTCCATCTGGGTATCCAGCTCCGCTTCCACCAGGGCCTTGGGCATATCCACAGTGGTGTTCTCCGCAGCCTTCTCCACAGCGTTCTGCTCGAAAGCGGAATCAGCCTGCTTCTGAGCCTGCTCCAGAGCCTTGGCACGGATATCAGCCTTCAGAGCCTCCAGGGTGTCAAACTCAGACACGTCCTTGGCAAACTCATCATCCTGCTCGGGAACGTTGGTCACAGTGACCTTGTTCAGCTTGACATGGAACACAACAGGCTTTCCAGCCAGCTCTGCATGGTAATCCTCAGGGAAAGTGATGTCGATATCCTTCTCCTCACCGGCGCTCATGCCCACAATCTGCTCCTCAAAGCCGGGAACAAACTGGCCGGAACCCAGCTTCAGGTCGAAGTTGGTGCCCTTGCCGCCGTCGAAAGCGACGCCGTTATCGAAGCCTTCAAAGTCGATGTTGGCAGTGTCGCCCATCTGTGCAGCCCGCTCCACGGTCTCCGTGGAAGCCACGTTCTGCGCCATCCGGTCCAGTTCCGCCTGAACCTGGGCGTCAGAGACAGAAACCTCCGCCTTCTCCACTTCCAGGCCCTTGTACTGACCCAGAGTGACCTCGGGGTAAACTTCAGTGGTCAGCGTCAGGGTGACAACGCCATCCTCACCAATCTGCATATCCGTCAGGCTGGGGCGGCCAATCGCCTTGAAGCTATCCTGCTTGGCCACGGCGAAATCATACACCTCGGGGAAGATCTCCTCCAGGCCGTCATCGTAGAAGACGTGGGCGCCGTACAGAGCCTCGATCATCTTACGGGGAGCCTTGCCCTTGCGGAAGCCGGGGATCTGGATGTTCTTGCGGGCCTTCATGTACGCCTTGTTTACGCCGTTCTCCATCAGGTCCTTATCGATTTCGACCACGATGGTAGCTTCGTTGCCTTTTCTGTCAATGCTCTTAACGTTCATTTGGTGTAATCCTCCTAATTGGTTCGCGCAGCGAGACCATTTTATATATTTTTACATAGCCGATTTATTCTATCAAAATATTCCGCTTTTGTCCATAGTTTTCTGAAAGTTCTTTTATTAAATTACATTGAAGGGGCGAAAATTCCTGTAATCAGCGGATACAAGACGAAACTCTACCCCATCCCACTGTCCTTCCAATGCCAGCTTGTGGCTGCCGCCGTGCAGATGGCCGTAAAAGCAGCGGCGGACCTGATAACGCTCCAGCAATTCCAGAATTTCCCGGCATTCGTAGCCCTTATACCGGGGCGGATAGTGCAGAAAAACCAATTTCGGCGCATCCCCTGCCGCCTTCAGGGAGGTTTCCAGGCGGATCAGCTCCCGTCGGAATACCTTTTCATCATGCTGGCCGGATCGCTCTTCTTCAAAAAACCAGCCCCTGGTTCCGCAAATGGCCCATTCATCGTAGAAAAAACAGTTGTTATTCAGAAGATGAAGATTTTCGAAGTGATTCTCCTGACAAAACCGGGTAAATTTTGCTGCTGTGCTCCACCAGTAGTCGTGATTTCCCTTCAGAATGATTTTCCTTCCCGGGATTCCATTAATCCATTCAAAGTCTTTTCGCGCTCCCGGCAGATCCAGCGCCCAGCTCAGATCGCCCAGAAGGACCGTGGTGTCTTCCGGCTGGATGATGGAAAGGCCCTCTTCCAGTTTGTCCATATATCCAACCCAGGCCCCGCCAAAAATATCCATCGGTTTCGGCGCACCCAGGCACAAGTGCAGATCGCCAATGGCGTAAAGTGCCATAGGCGCACCCCCTTTTACAGTAATGTTTTCAGTTCCTCTTCCAAAATGCCCAGGCACCGGCAAACATTCCGGGCATCCTTCCCGGGACCATTGTCCGACAATACCAGAGCAGCCGCCGTATTTCCCGTCTGTGCCCGGTAATCCAGAAGTCCCCCATAAGCCAGAGCAGTATGGGCGCTCATCAGATAACCATGGCTCCGGTAAACACTGGGAATGGTGGTTTCCAGTCGAACACTGCTGACAACGCTGACGTACAGACCCTCTTTCATCCGTCCAAGCAAGGAATCCGACGGTACGTACATTTTCCCCTGACGGCAGCACTCCAGAAAGTCTTCCACATCCCGAGTCCCTCCCCGCAGAGAAATCAGCCGCTCCAGTTCTTCCGGAACAGCCACATCCGCCTCCGGAATCATGGTTGGGGTGCTGATGCTGCTGGTCCGCATCTGTCCATGGCAGATCAGGTCCCATAGACTGTGATTTTCATTGCAGCTGCAGATTACATTCCGGACAGGCAGCCCCAGTTCCCGGGCATAGAGGGCACTGATGGGAGCTGAAAAATCACCGGATACAACAGAAACATCCGCCTGATCCACCCCTGCCTCCTTCAGCAGTGCGAACAAGCCGAACAGGCCTGCAATTCGGACAGCAATTTTAACCCAACCTCCGATGTTTTCCGGGTCGGCACCCAGCTTTTCCCGCAGGCTGCGCTCCAGTCCGGCGTAATCCCAGGAAGGATTGTGCCAAAGCTCCCCAATGAAAATCCGGTGCGGCAGAGTATGCAGGCGAATCGGATGTCTGCCAACGGCAAAGTCCACATCCAGTGCAGTCAGGTTCCGACGAAACAGCAGATTCAGCACCCGGCACACGCAGTCATTCACCGGAAGGGTCAGCAGTGCCTCCCTTTCCTCAGCAGAGAGGGTAGGCATATGGAACGGCAGAAACATACCTCCGTCCGGCCCCCGGTTTTCCAGCAGAACCCGCTGCGGGGTAAAGACTTCCTGATTAGAACGGGTTGTTACATACAGCACGCCGCATCACTCCCATAGCGTTGTCCCAAAAGATTTTTCGAACAATCTCTTCTCCGGCGCCCCGCTGCAGCAGTTTCTGCGCCAGCAAAGGCCAGCTCTCCACCCCGGTGAAACCAGCGGGCATTTCACTGACTCCGTCAAGGTCACCGCCCAAAACAATGTGATCTCCTTCCGGGTCCAGTTCCAGGAAGTGCAGTACATGATCGCACAGCGTATCCAAGTCCGGCGTCTCTCCCACAAAATCTGCGCAGGTGTTCAGTCCTGCTGCGCCGCCGGTTCTGCAGATTTCCCGGAACATTTCATCCGTCAGGTTCCGGCTGTGTCCGCAAACATGACGGCTGTTGGAATGTGTAGCCAGAATAGACGCCTCCGTAATGGAGAGAATATCCCGGAATCCCTCGTCGCTGATATGGCTCACATCAATCAGCATTCCAAGCCGTTGGGCTTCCCGGACATAAGCCTTTCCCTGATCCGTCAGGCCGCCGCCGGTCATATGGGAACCGGTCAATGGATTCTGCTCATTCCACCCCAGACTGGAAATCCGGAATCCCACCGCAAACAGGTCTTCCAGCAGTGCCGGATCGTAGCCGAACCCTGCTGTACCCTCCAGGGTCAAAATGGCGGACATTTTGCCTTCCTGCTGGTTCTGCGCAATCTCTTCTGGTGTGTAGGCAATGGCGATCCGGTCCGAATTCTGACTGACTTCCCGCTGAATGGTGGCCAGCTCCCGTTCGAAAATCACAATCGGAGAAAGGTGGTACCATTCTTCAAAGAAAGGCGTGGTAAAGCAGGCAAAACACTGGGCATAGCCTCCCAGGGTTTCCGCCCGCTCCAGATCAATATGCAGGGTATTCTTCCGCAGGCTTCCTGCCTGATTCATGTCTTCTCCCAAAAGTGCCAGAGCCGTGTCACAGTGAAAATCAAAAACCGGAAATTTCATTGAAACGCATCCTCCATATGATTTATTTTCGGGTGAATGGTCTGGGGGCCTTCCGGCGCGTAAATCTCAATAACATCAAACCGGGGCTGCAGGTTGGTGGGATGCTCCGCCAGATACAGGGCGGCCGTGGTTCGAAGGCGCTCCTGCTTTCTCCTATCAACATACTCCATCGCCCGGGCAAAATCCGGCGATTTGCGGAGCTTGACTTCCACGAAAACAAGAAATTTTGAATTGCAGGCAACCAGATCAATTTCTCCGAACCGGCTGCGGTATCCTTGGGCCACAATCCGGTAGCGATGGGCCGTCAGATAAGCTGCCGCCGTTGCCTCACCCCAGGCTCCTGCCAGATTATTTCTTCCCATAAAAGGATTTCAGGAAAGTCATTCTATGAACTTCCGAAGGGCCAAATTCCCGCAGCGCCTGATAATGAGCCTTGGTCCCGTATCCCTTGTGAACGTCAAATCCATACTGAGGATATTTCTGGGCCAGCTCCATCATATAGTTGTCCCGACTCACCTTGGCCAGAATAGAGGCTGCGGCGATACTGGCACTGAGGCTGTCTCCTTTCACCACGGTTTTGGCAGGCACACCAAAATCCGTTTTCCGGTTCCCGTCAATCAGTGCCAGATCGGGGCGGACCGACAGCTTCTCCAGTGCCCGTTTCATGGCCAGGAACGTGGCCTGGAGAATATTAATCTCATCAATTTCCTTTTCGGAGGCAACGCCGATTCCGAATGCCACCGCCTGTTCCTGAATAATCGGGAACAATTCCCGGCGCTTCTTGTCCGACAGTTTCTTACTGTCCGTCAGGCCCGGAATCTCCAGGTCACGGGGCAGGATTACAGCCGCTGCATACACCGGGCCGGCCAGAGGGCCTCTTCCTGCTTCATCCACGCCGCAGATCACACCGATCCCCTGATCAAACAGGCTGTCCTCAATTTCCCACATATTCTGTACGCTCATCAGGATTCCTCCGGAATTTCCAGGGTAAATCTGCCCAACTTTCCGCTGCGGAACTCGTCCAGTAGAACTTTGGACATCCGCTCCGTGTTCACTTCTCCGCCGGAAACCAGGTATCCCCTCTTCCGTCCCGCCATCTCAATCAACTCCCAGCCGGGGGTTCCTTCCGGCGCTTCCACCTGGTAGCGCTGCTGAAGCGCATTCGGATAGAACCGGTGCAAAAGCTCCATCAGATGGCTGGCCAGCTCTTCAAGGTCAATGACCCCTTCCTTAACCGCACCGGTATACGCCAGCATCATACCCACGTTGGGATCTTCAAATTTGGGCCAGAGAATGCCCGGCGTGTCCAGCAGGAGCAAACCATTATCCACGCTCACCCACTGCTTTCCCCGGGTGACACCAGGACGGTTTTCCGCCTTTGCGCCCTTCCTTCCGGAAATCTGATTGATCAAAGTGGATTTTCCAACGTTTGGGATGCCCACCACCATGATCCGCAGCGGACGGTTCATCCCCCGTGCCGCGTCCCGGTTCAGCTTGTCGGCACAGGCAGTCCGCGCCGCCGGAACAAAATCTCCGATACCCCGGCGAGTTTTGCAGTCGGTGGCAATCACCGCGATCCCCTGCTTTTTGAAATAGGCAGCCCATTTCTGGGTGGCACTGGGGTCCGCTAGGTCCATCCGGTTCAGCACCAGTATCCTGGGTTTGTTCCCGCACAAAGCATCAATATCCGGATTTCGGCTGGAAATGGGAATCCGGGCATCCACGATTTCACACACTGCGTCCACCTGCTTCAGATCCGCTTCAATTTGACGCCGGGTTTTGGTCATATGACCGGGATACCACTGGATATACAACTGCTCGTTCTGACTCATGAAATGACTCCTGTTCTGCTGTAGTCCCGGGAATCCAGACCGTGGTTGGTTCCGGGCAGCATCAGATAGATTGCCTTTCCCAGCACTTCCCGCTTGTCAATCTGGCCAACCTCCGAAGAGCGGCTGTCCTGTGACACCCCCCGATTATCTCCCAATACAAAAATACAGTTTTCCTCCACTGTCAAGGGAAATTGGGTGCCTTCTTCCCGGGTTGTGAGATTATATGTATAATCCTCCTGAAGCGCTACACCGTCCACATACACAATGCCCGCATCAAAATCGATATCCACGCTCTGTCCTTCTGTGGCGATGACACGCTTGATAATGGGCTTTCCATTGTCAAATCCCTGTTTGCTGATAACCACAATATCCCCGTACTCCGGGTTCTTGTAAAACGTGTTGCTCAGAAGCAGTACATAGTCACCATCCCAAAGAGTGTCGTACATGGAATCCCCGGACACCACAATCACCCTGAACAGCAGCAAAAAAATCACGAATATTCCAATCAATAAATACAGCCAGTCGTGCAGGTAAGTCACAACCGTCTGCTCCCAGCTGGTTTTTTTCTCTTCCTTCTGCGCCATCTTTCTTCACCTGCTTTCTTACCGTGCCAAGCTGGCCGGTCATCCAAATTCCAAGAAGATTCTGGAAGTAAGTATACCACAGGATTTTCCTGTTTTCCACAACAAATTGTGAAGAATACCCAGGCAATAAAAAAAGAGGGCAAAGCCCTCTCTTTTTATTGTGTTGGGTGTTAAACCTTTTCCTTGACCTTTGCAGCCTTGCCGAAGCGATCCCGCAGGTAGTACAGCTTCGCACGACGGACCTTGCCCTTCCGGACAGTCTCGATCATAGCCACATTGGGGGAATGCAGGGGGAAGACCTTTTCGCAGCCAACGCCATAAGATATCCGGCGAACGGTGATGGTCTCACCAATGCCGCCGTGCTTGCGGGCAATCACGGTGCCTTCAAACACCTGAATACGCTCGCGGGAGCCTTCCTTAATCCGCACATGCACACGAACAGTGTCGCCCACCCGAGCCTCGGGCAGCTCCTCTTTCATGTACTGGCTGTTCAGAGCCTTTACCAAATCCATTTCTGTGTCCTCCTTAAATATTAGGCGTTCATGCCATCGTTCGTGGCAGAGGACTCACCTTGATTTCAGACCGATTTATTCTATCACAGCAATTTTAGAAAATCAAGTGTTTTTTCATATTTTTTCCGGATTTCTCCACCTGATTCATAGGATTCCAATGTCCTGACAGATAGCAAACCAAAAAGAGGAAAAACACCAGCAGATTGTGGGCAATCATACAGCCCCAAGCCGCAACCAGGCCAAAACCCCATACTTGGGTAAAGATGAATGTTCCAAAAATCCGCACGCCCCACATACCGGTGATTCCAAATACAAACGGCAGCAGGGTCTTCCCCATTCCCTGCATCATGCCCTCCAGAATAATGGACACTCCATAAAACGGTTCCGAAACGGCAACCATCCGCAGTACAACGGTGCCCAGAGAAATCACTTCAGGATCCCGGGAAAACAGAGACATCATGGTCGGTGCAAAAGCAAACAGCAGTCCACCCGATACAATCATCAGGCCAACCTCCAGAGCGACCAAAACCCGGGATAACTCTTGGATTCTCCGATTGTCCCCTGCCCCCAAGGCATTTCCAGTCAGGGTAGCGGCGGCGGTCTGCATCCCGTAACCGGGAATGTAAAATGCAGATTCCACAGTGTTGGCAATGGTGTGGGCAGCTGTTGCCACGTCTCCGATAGAATTGATCATGGAAGCAAAAGCAACATATCCCAGGGAAGTGCCGAAGCGCTGCAATGCATTGGGAAACGCCACCTGAAGGCACGGCTTCAGGATGGCCCAATCCGGCTTCCAGGACTGTCCTTTGGGGGAAATCATCGGATGGTTCCACAGCTTTATGGTGATGCAGACACCGCCCACCACAAAGGAAATAGCGCTGGCAATCGCCGCCCCCACAACACCCATTCCTGCGCCGTAGATGAAAATTCCCCAGATCCTACGGGATGGGTAGATCAGCAGGAAGTTCAGCACCACGTTGACTCCATTCATCAGAATGCCAATCCGCATAGGGGTCTGGGTATCCCCGACAGAACGCAGCAGACTTCCAAACAGGATAATTGCCGTTCTTGCAAGCATGGGCGAATAGAGAATAAAAAAGTAACGGGCTGCCAGATCCTGTATCTGCGGGTCTACCTGCATCCAGACAGGCACTTGTCGGCTGACCCCTAAAGTCAAAACTGTGAAAAAGATTCCGCAGACCAGCACCGCCAGAATACATTGGGAAGCGGCGCGTCTGCCCCGCTGAATATCACCTGCTCCAAAAGCCCGTGCCACAAAGGACAGAAATCCCACCCCGATAGCCGAAATGGTACTGCCTACCAGCCAGCTTACCGTGCTGGTAGCGCCCACAGTTGCTGTAGCATAGGTTCCCAGCGCTCCCACCATGGCCGTGTCGATGTACTGCACTGCCGTCTGCATCAGCTGCTCCAGCATCGTGGGCCAGGCAAGCGCACAGATTTCCGGCAAAAGCATCCGGTAACCGGCATACTTTTTCGCTGTCATTCTCTTCGCACCTCATTTTCAGAAATCCTACTTTATTTGTCAGTATAGCATGGTGGAAATCCAAAGTCAAATCCGCTGCTGTGCTGTAACCGGGATACACAGTAACCAAAAAAACGAAGCTATTTTTATGCAGAGTGAACCTTGACGCCCCTTGGGCATTCCATGGTATACTAATTTCATCAGAAAAATAAGGAGATGATTCTATGGCATTTTTTGAAGGCATCGACCGGAATTTTGGTTTCGGTTTTATGCGTCTGCCCATGATCGGAGACAATGTGGACATTGAGCAGACCAAAAAAATGGTGGATCTGTTTCTGGAACAGGGATTCCGCTATTTCGATACCGCCCATGGCTACATCAACGGAAAAAGTGAATTGGCGCTGCGGGAATGCCTGACCTCCCGATATCCCCGGGACCGTTACATTCTGACGAACAAATTGTCCAGCTATCTGTTCGAAACCGAAGATCAGATTCGCCCCCTGTTCCAACAGCAGCTGGAAGCCTGCGGCGTGGATTACTTTGATTTCTACCTGATGCATGCCCAGAACCACACCACATTCGAGAAATACAAAAAGGTCCATGCTTATGAAGTCGCCCTGGAGCTGAAAAAAGAAGGAAAAATCCGCCATATGGGCATCTCTTTCCACGACACGGCAGAAGTTCTGGATCAGATCCTGACGGAATATCCTCAGATTGAGGTGGTTCAGATTCAGTTCAATTACGTGGACTTTGAAGATGACAAAGTCCAGTCCCGGAAGTGTTATGAGGTTTGCCGAAAGCACGGTAAACCGGTGATCGTCATGGAGCCTGTTAAAGGCGGCTCCCTGGTGAATCTTCCGGCGGATGCCCAGGCCGTTTTCGACGCTTTGGGCGGCGGCTCCAATGCCAGCTACGCCATCCGGTTTGCTGCCGGATTTGAGGGCATCATGATGGTTCTGTCCGGCATGAGTTCCTTGGAGCAGATGCAGGATAATCTGAGCTTTATGAGGGATTTCCACCCTCTCTCTTCAGAGGAACGGGCAGCGGTAGACAAGGTAGGCCAGATTTTCCGGGAAAAGGTCATTGTTCCCTGCACAGGATGCCGCTACTGTACCGAAGTCTGCCCCAATGGCATTGCCATTCCCGATCTGTTTGCCCGCCTGAACGCCAAGCGGTTGTTAAAACCCTTGGAGCTGTACCCCATCAACGGAGAACTTCCCAGCGCTTGCGTCAAATGTGGTCAATGTGAAGGGGAATGTCCCCAGAATCTTCCCATCCGGGAGCTGCTGGAAACCGCAGCCAAAGAGCTGAACCTGTAATCCCAAATCCGTGCAAAATCCCCCTCTGGTTTCAGTTGGAACCAGAGGGGGATTTTCGTATCTGCAGACCAGGTTACACCGTTTCAATCTTGATGGTGTTGGTGTTGCCGGACAGGCCGTTCACCGGGCCGCCGGTCAGGACGATGTTGTCACCAGGCTCCAAACCCAGGATCTCAGCGGCGGTCTTCTTGGCGTAGTAGAACATCACTTCCATGCTGGGGAACTGATCCGCCATCACAGGCGTTACACCCCAGCTCATGGACAGACGTCTCCACACCTTCCGGTTGGTGGTCATGCCGATGATGTCCACCGGCGTACGGAACCGGCTGACCAGCATAGCGGTCTTGCCGGAAACGGAGCAGACCACAATGCCCTTGGCGTTTACATCCAAAGCCATGGAGCAGACCGCGTGGGAGATGCAGTCCAGATTGTTCTTGCCCAGGTACTCCGTGGACTGGAAACGCTTTTTGTAGCTGGTATGCTCTTCGGTGTACTCCGCGATCCAGGCCATAGCCTTGACCGCCTCTACGGGATAATCGCCGGCAGCGGACTCGCCGGAAAGCATGACACAGGAGGTCCCGTCATAGACAGCGTTGGCCACATCGGAGATCTCGGCACGGGTGGGCCGGGGATTGTGAATCATGGATTCCAGCATCTCAGTGGCGGTAATCACCCGCTTGCCCAGCATCCGGCATTTCCGGGTCAGTTTCTTCTGCACCGCGGGGACCTCCACGTAGGGAATCTCCACACCCAAATCACCCCGGGCAATCATAATACCGCAGCAGGCGGAGCAAATTTCTTCCACATTGTCAACACCGGAACGATTCTCAATCTTGGCTACGATTTCAATGTCGCTTCCGCCGTTGGCATCCAGGAGCTGCTGGATATCCAACACATCCTGCTTGCAGGACACGAAAGATGCAGCGATAAAGTCCACGCCATGGCGAATACCAAAGAGAATGTCGGATTTGTCCTGTTCGCTGAGGTAAGGTCCGGACATCACCTTATTGGGGAAGGACATACTCTTGCGGTTACTCAGGGTGCCCCCTACCAGACATTTGCAGTGAACATCACTGCCCTCAATACTCTGCACCTCAAACTGAACCAGGCCGTTGTTGACGGTAACAACGTCGCCAGGGTTCAGATCCTTGTTCAAATTTTTATAGCTGACGCTGACCCGGGTTTCGTCTCCCTCCACCTCATCCGTGGTAAACGTGAAATCCGCCCCGGTGGGGATGGTGACCTTACCCTCGGCGAAGGTACGGATCCGGTATTCAGGACCCTTGGTGTCCAGCATTATGGCAATGGGCAGGCCCAGCTTCTGCCGGACTTGCTTGATCAGAGCGATTTTCCGCTCGTGTTCTTCATAGGATCCGTGGGAAAAATTCAAACGTGCCACGTTCATGCCAGCCAGGCACATCTGTGTGAGAACTTCTTCATTTTCACTGGCAGGGCCAATGGTGCAAATAATCTTCGTCTTTCGCATTACTTTGCCTCCTGTAAAATCTATCTATATCCAATACTTTTTTATCTTAGCACACCCGGATTCCCCCGTCAATTCCTAAAAGCAGAATTCCACCCGATAATGCCGAAGCCAGAAATCCAGCTGCAGGAAATATGCCATTGTCTGGGGCTTTCGCATCAGCTGCCCATACCAGGGCCAGGGGCTGTCGGTATGCAAGAGCGTTTTCACCGCCTCTTTGGACACCAATTGCCATAGCGGTGCGTCCTTTTCAAGAAGCTCCTGCATTCTATGAGAAATCAGCTCTGCATACCTGGGATCAAATGTCTTTGGGTATGGACTCTTCTTCCGGTAAAGAACCTGCTCCGGCAGCAGGCCCTCCACCGCCCGACGCAGCAGCCCCTTTTCCCTGCCCTGGTAATCCTTGAACTCCCAGGGAACACCGTAAAGATACTCCGCAATCCGGTAATCGCAGAAGGGCACCCGCACCTCCAGGCCATGGTACATGCTCATCCGGTCTTTCCGGTCCAAAAGGGTCTGCATAAACCACCGGAAATTCAGGTTTACCATTTCCTTCATTCTGCGCTCTTCCGGGGACGTTCCGGGCTGAATATCGCTCTCCCGGCAAGTCTGATTGTAGGCGTCCATTACAAATTCCTCGGGGTTTCTGCCGATATCCCGGTTCAGCAGGGCGGCACGCTGTTTGGTATTCTGCGCCCAGGGAAAACCGGCCCGTTCCCGGACCTCTGGATCCCGGTACCAGGGATAACCTCCGAAAATTTCGTCTGCGCATTCTCCGGACAGTGCCACTTTCACCCGTTTTCGGATTCTTCCGCAAAATGCCAAAAGGGAAAAATCCACATCTGCCATTCCCGGCAGATCCCGGGCAATCGTTGCCGCTTCCAACGCTCCCACCAGGTCTTCCGGTGTGAGAACCGTTTTCTCATGAACTGTCTGCTGGGCATCTACCATATACTGGATGTAGACGGAGTCCGTATTGGGCTGGAATTTATTTGCCTGAAAATACTGGTCATTGTTCTGGTAATCCACGGAAAAAGTGGATAGCCGCTGCCCCTGCTCACGCATTTTCCCGGCGCAGATCGAAGTGATGATGCTGGAATCCAGACCGCCGGACAGGAAGGTTCCGATGGGAACGTCCGACACCATCTGCCGCAGCACTGCGTCTTCCACCAGAAAGCGCACCTGCTCTGCCGTCTGTTCAAAAGAGTCCGTATGTACCCGATCCAGGAGTTTCCAATAGCGGGTCATATCCCATTTACCAGCCTCGAAAAAGGCCATGCAGCCCGGCTCCAGCTCCTGAATGTCTTCAAATACCCCGCTCCCCGGCAGCCGCCCCGGTCCCAGCAGAATCAGCTGTGCTGCCCCGGTCCGACCCAGTCTGGCAGGAAATCCGGGATAAGCCAGGATGGTCTTCATTTCCGACGCAAAAAGCAGCCCGCCGTGGTAACGGCTATAGAACAGCGGTTTTACTCCAATCCGGTCTCTCGCCAAAAACAGCCGTTTTCTTTTCCGTTCCCACACCCCCAGAGCAAAAATACCATTGAAATGGTGGACACATTCCCACCCATACTGGGCGTAGGCGTGGAGAACCACTTCCGTATCGGAATGTCCCCGGAAAAGATGCCCCAAGTTTTCCAGATCCCGGCGAAGCTCCGCCGTGTTGTACAGTTCTCCATTGTACACCAGACAATACCGTTCTCCTTCCCATACCAGTTCCATGGGCTGCCGTCCCCCCTGGGGATCAATAATGGCCAGGCGGGAATGCAGCAGCGCAGCATCGTCCTCCTGGAAATAATTCTCCCCATCCGGGCCTCTTCGGGCCATGGTCTTCAGCATCTTATGAATGACTTCCGGTTCTGCCGAAAGCCCGACGATTCCGGAGATCGCGCACATGATGATCACACCCCTTCTCATTGGTTATTCTATGTATGAAGCCCGGGAAAGTGTGCAAACTATCCACGGTGATAATCATGAAAAACAACAAAGAACTTCTGTCGTCCGTTTTGAAAACCACACAGATGGGCCAGGTGGGAATCCGAAGTGTTCTGGACACCACCATGCGTCCCAGTCTCCGGAAAGCACTGGAATCCCAGCTGCGGGAATATGACTCCATTGAAACGGAGGCTCACTCCATTGCCAGTCAGCGGGGCTGGGAAGTCAGAGAGCTGGACCCGGCGGTCCGATTCCTTTCGGATATGGCTGTGCGGATGAAACTGAATGGCAGGGATACCGATTCCAAAATTGCCGGCATGATGATTCAGGGTAATACCAAGGGTATGGTGAAGGGGCTGAAAGACCTGCATCGTTTCTCCTCTTCCGATGAGCAGATTCAGATTTTATCTCAGAAACTTCTGGACTGCGAAACCGCAAACATCCGTCAGATGCAGGATTTCCTTTAGGGTGAACCGAGTTCACCCGTTTTTTTATGCACAAATCGGCTCCGGCGGGCATAGAATAAGGGAGATTAAGAAAGGAGTGATTCCTTTGTCAGCAACCGGATACATACAAGTCCGTGCCTACGCCAGCAATGCCAAGCTTCCCCTTCAGGATACCGCCATCATAGTTACAGCATCAGATGGGACGGCCATCGCCATGCGTCTGACGGACCGAAGCGGGCAAATTGTCCCTATCGCCATTCCTGTCCCGGACAAATCCGAGAGCCAAAGTCCCGATCCTGGGGAGGTCCCCTTCACAACCGTTACCCTGCTGGCACACCACCAGGGCTATGAGCAAGTTGAGGCTGAAAACCTTCAGGTTTTTGCTGGAACCACCACCATACAGAACCTTGCAATGATACCCCTGGCTGAAGTGCCCGGAGATTGGAACCAGACCATTATCTTTGACACGCCGCCTCAGAATCTGTAGGAGGAAGATATGCCGAATGTGTTGCCGTATGTACCACAGGAAATTACTGTCCACCTGGGTCGCCCGGATGAAAATGCAGAAAATGTCACCGTGGACTTCGTGGACTATGTAAAAAATGTAGCCTGCAGCGAAATCTACCCCACCTGGGAAGAAAGCGCCCTGCGGGCCAACATTCTGGCCATTGTTTCCTTTGCCCTGAATCGGGTGTACACCGAGTTTTACCGCAGCCGTGGATACGCCTTTGACATCACCAACTCCACCGCCTATGACCAGTTCTTTGTCTACGGCCGCAGCTATTTTACCAATGTGGCAGAGATTGCGGAGGAGTTATTCAATGACTATCTGCGGCGGCCCGGGTTTGTAGAGCCCTTGGCTGCCAAGTTCTGTAATGGAACAACTGTGACTTGTGAAGGCCTCAGCCAATGGGGAAGCCAGAACCTGGCCCAACAGGGTTACACCTCTCCCCAGATCCTCACCAGCTATTACGGAAATGTGGAAATTGTTGCGGATGCTCCCATCCGGGGACTGACAGCCTCCTACCCGGGGCGGCCCCAGCGCCGGGGATATTCCGGCCCCAGTGTGGTCGTCATTCAGGTGGAACTGAACCGGATTTCTCAGAACTATCCGGCGATTCCCAAAATCTCTCCGGTGGACGGAATTTTCGGCGCCCAAACAGAAGCCGCTGTCCGCAAATTTCAGGAGGTCTTTGGTTTGACCGTAGATGGAATTGTGGGAAAAGCCACATGGTATGCTCTGGTCCGGTACTACACCGCAGTGACTTCCCTTTCGGAACTGCGCAGCCAGGGGCAAAAATATTACTCCATCTCCTGGGCCAACACACGCCCCATTCAGCAGGGAGACCGGGGAATCCGTGTGGAGCACCTTCAGTATATGCTCAGCGTATTGGCCGCGTACATCCCCCAGATTCCGCCCATCGCTGTAGATGGTATCTTCGGTCCGGCTACCCGAAACGCGGTTGTGGCGGTTCAAGGCTGGCTGGGACTTCCCCAGACAGGGGTGGTCAACAACCAGACATGGGAAGAAATTTACGATCAATTTTCCGGCATCGAGAACACCAGTCTGCGGGATCCGGAGAATTTTCCCTATACCAACGCCATTCTGGGGAATTCCAATTCCAGAACCCGCTATTCCAAAACCACAACCATGACTCAGTTCCCTGGAACCGCGCTGCGGTCCGGAAATCAGGACACAGTCCAGCAAGAGGTGATACGATGAGACAATCTGAAACATTTCTCGGCCAGCCAATCCGCAGCCTGCAAACCATGCTTTGGGTCATCTCACAGAACGATGGCTCTTATCCCACCATCATCCCGGACGGGATCTACGGTCCGAATACTGTTCAGGCCATTTCCCATTTTCAGCGCAAACACGGTCTTCCTGTGACAGGGGTTACAGATCAGGACACCTGGGAGGCTGTCGTTGCAGCCTTTGAACCGGCGTATACGGAGCAGGCACCAGCCCAGCCGCTGAATATCCTGCTGGATGCCGGTCAAGTGATCCGCAAAGGAGAGCAAAATTTCAACCTGTATCTGGTGCAGGGAATGCTGACCGTTCTGGCAGAGCGGTATCAGTGCATTGGAAGACCATCTATGACCGGGCAGTTGGATCAGGTGACTTCCGACGCACTGTCTGCTTTCCAGATCCTGTGCGGGATTCCGGCAACGGGGAATCTGGACAGAGCAACCTGGAAGCATCTGGCCCTCCAATATCCCATGGCAGCAAAGCCCAACAGCTGTCCCTGAGGATCGTGTGACAAATTATTGCCAGTTTATAAATTTTACCGGGAACCACCGGCTTACTCTTGATTATTCCCGCATTAACGTGCTATAATAAGCCCAGAGTTTATAGCCGTTTGCGGAGGAATCCCATGTATATCAAAGATTGGAAACGAGAACTGTTTTCTATCCCGAATTTGCTCAGTTTTTTCCGGTTGGTGCTGATTCCTGTCTACGCATACATCTATCTGAATGCCACACAAACCTACCAGTATTTCATCGCCGGGTCCATTATGGCAGTCTCCTGTCTGACCGATATGATCGATGGCAAAATTGCCAGACATTTCAACATGATCACCACCCTCGGGAAAATACTGGACCCGGTTGCAGATAAGGTGACCCAGTTCACACTGACTCTTTGTCTGTCCCTGAAGTATCCGGTTCTGCTTCCGGTTCTGAGCCTGTTTGTGGTGAAGGAAGGGTTTCAGCTGATTGCCGGACTTTTCTTCTGGCGCAAGGGGCGGATGCTCCCCGGGGCGCTGATGGCCGGAAAGGTTTGCACGACAGTGCTGTTCATCAGCCTGATTGCCCTGGTTTTGTTCCCCAACATGAATCCGGCTGCAGTGAATCTCATTGCACTGGTAGACAGTGTGTTTCTCTTTATTTCCTTCATCAACTACATTCTGGCTTACTTTGGACGAAACAAAAAAATTCAGGATATGGAAATCCAGTAAAAGATTCAGCGCCGGGTTTTCCCGGCGCTGAATCTTTTTATGCTTCTTCGTGTGTTCCGGTAACGCTGTATATTACCCACTCCGCCACATTGGTGGCATGATCGGCAATCCGTTCAAAATACTTTGCAATCATCAGCAAATCCAAGGTTTTCTCCCCCTGCTCCGGTTCCCTTGCAATGGCCTGAATCAATTCTTTCCGGATTCTCAGGAAGTCCCCGTCAACCTGATCATCAAACGTCAATACATTTTTTGCCAGCTCCACATCCTGACGGATATAGGCATCCACACTGTCTGTCACCATGGAGGCCGCATGTTGGGCCATCAGCTGTATATCCCCGTGACCTTCTGGATTTGCGCCCTGGATGGATTCCGCAATTTCCGCAATGTCCTCTGCCTGATCTCCAATCCTCTCCAGGTCCGTAATGATTTTCAGCCCGGTCGAAACCACTCGCAGATCCCGGGCAACCGGCTGCTGGCGCAGAAGCAGACGCATGCACACGGTTTCAATGGAACGCTCCATTTCGTCAATTTCTCCTCCGACTCTTTTCACCTGTTTGGCAAGGTCCTTGTCCCAGGACACCAGCAGCCGGGAAGAATAATCAATAATCTGCTCGCAGAGTTCCCCCATTTGGGTCAGATTCTGATTCAGCTGTGCCAGCTGATTTTCGTAGTTTTCTCTCATAGATCAACCAAACCTTCCTGTAATGTATTCTTCGGTCCGCTTGTCGCAGGGCTGGGAGAACAATTTCTCTGTTTCCGCATACTCAACCAAGTCACCCAGGAGGAAAAATGCGGTTCGATCGGAAATACGCACCGCCTGCTGCATATTGTGGGTGACAATGACGATGGTATATTTCTTTTTCAGTTCCATCAGCAGGTCCTCAATTCTGGATGTGGCAATGGGGTCAAGGGCAGAGGTAGGCTCATCCATCAGCAGCACCTCCGGGTCCACCGCAATCGCCCGGGCAATGCACAAACGCTGCTGCTGACCGCCGGAAAGGCCCAGGGCGGACTGCTTCAGCTTGTCCTTGGTTTCGTCCCAGATGGCGGCGCCCCGCAGGGATTTCTCCACGATCTCGTCCAGTTTTGCCCGGGAACGGATGCCATGAATCCGGGGACCGTAGGCAATATTGTCATAAATGCTCATGGGGAAGGGATTTGGCTTCTGGAACACCATACCCACCCGTTTGCGCAGAATGTTTACATCCATGCTGCCATAGATATCGTCGCCGCCCAGCGTGACTTTACCTTCAATCCGGCATCCCTCGACCAGATCGTTCATCCGGTTCAAAGTCCGCAGATAGGTGGATTTGCCGCAGCCGGAAGGTCCGATCAACGCCGTGATCTGATGTTCCGGAATGTCCAGATTGATGCCCTTCAGCGCCTCAAAGTTTCCGTACCAAAGATGCAAATCTTTTGTATTAATGATTCCCATAACCTACTCCTATTTCTTTAACTTCTTCCCTGCATATTTCGCAGCAAAATTGATCAGAAAAGTCAATATCAGCAAAATGGACGCAATGGCAAAAGCAACTTCCGTCTCGCCGCGCTCCTTGGCATACATATACATCGCCACCGTCAGGGTTGCTCCTGGGGTATTGGGTGCCACAGCTTCCCAGGGCATCAGAATATTGTGGGCCAGTCCGGCGGTGTACAATAGTGCAGCAGACTCGCCCACCACACGTCCGATGGCCAGGATGCAGCCGGTGACGATGCCGTCCACGGAAGACGGCAGCACTACAGTGCGGATCATATGCCATTTGCCTGCACCCAATCCCAGCGCCCCTTCCCGATAGCTCTGAGGAACGGTCTTCAAGCTTTCCTGGGTCGTCCGGATGACGGTGGGGATGGTCAGAATCACAAGGGTCAGAGAACCGGCGATTAGACTGCTGCGCAGACTGCAGAATTCCACGAAGAACAGCATACCAACCAGGCCATAGATGATAGAAGGAATGCCCGACAGGGTTTCTGTTGCAAACTCGATGATGTTGACCAGGTGCTTATTTGTGGCATATTCTGTCAGGTAAATGGCCGCACCTACACCCAGCGGCAAAACGATAATCACCGTCATCACAACGATGTACAAAGTATTGAGCAGGTCCGGCAGAATGCCGATCCGGTCAGCACGGACACTGGGAGTCGTTGAAAGCAATTCCCACGTGATATTGGGCAGGCCGCGGAAGAAAATATATCCAATCATGCCCAGCACCAATGCGCATACCAATGCAATGGAAAGGTAAATCAGCGCCATTCGCAAACCGTCCATAAAACGGCGGGAAAAAGAAATCTTCATATGCCCCACCTCACTTCCTGTCGGGCTTCTTCAAAATGAAGTTCAGAACCATATTGATCACCATGATAAACAAATACAAAATCAGGGCAACGGAAAACAGCGCCTGCCGGTGCAGACCGCCGGCATAGCCCATTTCACCCGCTACAGCCGTAGTCAGGAATCGGACGCTTTTGAAAAGCTCCGGCATATTGGCCACATTGCCGCAGACCATCATGACCGCCATGGCCTCGCCAACGGCACGACCGATACCCAGCACCACCGCAGCGGCGATTCCGCTCTTGGCAGCAGGTACCGAAACCTTGAACACCGTTTCATTCCAAGTAGCGCCCAGAGCAAGGCTGGCCTCTTCATACTCCCGGGGAACCGCCTTCAGTGCCGTTTCGGACACGCTGATGATCGAGGGAAGCACCATAACCGAAAGTACAATGATAGAAGAGAAAAGGCCAACACCATCAGGCAGATTGAAGGACTCCCGCACAAAGGGAACCAGTACAATCATACCCACCAGACCATAAACCACGGAAGGAATGCCAGCCAGCAGATCCACTGCGGGGCCAAGAACCTGATACGCGGGCTTGGGGGCCATTTTCCCCAGGAAAATGGCAAACAGCAGTCCCACAGGTACGCCGATCACAATGGCTCCGAAGGTACCATAGACGGATGTGAGAATAACAGGCAGGATGCCGAACTGATCCTGAGCCGGTTTCCAAACCGTGCCGGTCAGGAACGGAATCAGTCCGATCTCCTGAATGGCGGGCAGACCGGAGATAATCAGGTAAACCGTGATCACCACCACGAAAGCAATAGCCGCCAGACCGCAGATGGTGAAGAGAGCCCGCATAATCCACTCCATCACTTTCCCGATGGAATGAATTGCAGATGCAATCAGGTTTTTGTATTTCATAGATTCTCCTTAGAAGTGGGAATGCGGAATGGGTTGAACCCATCCCGCATCACAAGTTTCGTGTACCTTCCGGATCAGTGCACCACGGGAACCGCACCGGCCTCGCGGACAAATTCATCAGCATCAGCGGAGGAGGCCCAATCCAGGAAAGCCTGAGCAGCTTCGCTAAGCTCGGTGTCAGCCTTGGTGACCATGACGAAGTTACGCTGCACAACATAGCTGCCGTCCTGGACGGTTTCTTCGGAAGCAGCCACGCCGCCGACGGTGATTGCCTTCACATTGTCGCCTACAGCAGACAAAGAAGCATAACCGATTGCATTGGGGTTGCCGGCCACAGTGGTGATTACATCACCGGTGGAGCTCAGCTCCTGGCCGTACTGGCACAGATCTTCCGTACCAGTGATGGACTCAAATCCGTCCCGGGTGCCGGAGCCGGACTCACGGCCGATCAAAACCACAGGGGCATCATTGCCGCCGACTTCGGACCAGTTGGTGATCTCACCGGTGTAAAGTTTCGCAATCTGCTCCAGAGTCAGATCGGCAACCGGGTTCTCAGGGTTCACAACAATGGCAATACCATCGTGGGCGACAACGGTGCCCACCAGGCCGCTGGCCACTTCTTCATCACTCAGATCCCGGGAAGCCAGGCCGATGTCGCAGCGACCCTCAGACACAGCCTGAATGCCAGCACCGGAACCGGTGGGGTTGTAGTTGATGGTGGTGCCGGCAATTTCGGGATAAACTTCGCCGTAGATCATCATCAGGGACTCCATGGAGGTGGAACCATCGGTGGAAACGGAACCACCGATTTCCGTGGAAGCTGCAGCTTCAGTGGTTTGTGCTGCCGCACTGGTGGAAGGTGCCGCAGTGGTCTCTTCTTCCGTGGTGCTTGCGGTGCTACCACAGGCAGCCAGGCTCAGCATCAGCGTAACAGCAGTAATTGCAGAAAGTATTTTCTTCATGATTCTATTCTCCTTGTTCTTGTTGGATTCGTGGGATGTATCCTACGCGAATCATCATACCCAGGGAATGTAAAATTGGAAATCCCAGTTCTGTAAAGCAGACGAAAAGAATTGTAAAATCTTTGTCCAGCTGAATCCACATTGATTTCTCATCCCATTTTTCCAGTTATGACAAAAATACTTGACAGAATGCACAATTTCTTCTAGAATACAAGCGAAGAGGTTGGGAGTTCTGTTCTCTTCTCGCAGAAAACGCAAATCGAATCGGAAGGTGACGCTATGTATCGAATTTTGGAATTAAATCCCCAGCTTCAGCCTTTTGCCGGGGATATTGATCTGCGGATGTTCTTGTATCACGCAACGAAAGGACGTCTTCTGACGGGAGATCAAACCCTGTCTGATTTTGCCAACGCCTACAATTACTACGGATTCCACCACGTTGACGGTGGGTGGTACTACCGGGAATGGGCCCCCAGCGCCTATCAGCTCTACCTGGAGGGAGAGTTCAATAACTGGGATAAAACCAGTCACCCTCTGAAGCACATCGGAAACGGCAACTGGGAAATCTTCCTGGAAGGTGACGATGCGCTGTGGGAAGGCTGCAAGGTGAAAACCGTTGTGGACGCAAACCTGTCCCGGACAGAGCACATTCCCCTGTATGCCCGCCGGGTGGTTCAGGACCCGAAAACCATCACCTTTACCTGTGAAGTTCAGGACGACCGTAAAACCTTCTCCTGGACGGATCAGAATTTTACAGGCGAGGACGAACTTTATATTTATGAAGCCCATGTAGGCATGGCCCAGGAAGAGGGAAAAATCGGCACCTATCGGGAATTCGCCGATAATATTCTCCCCCATATCAAGAAAGCCGGTTACAACACCGTCCAGCTTATGGCCATCATGGAGCATCCCTACTACGGTTCCTTTGGCTATCAGGTCTCCAATTTCTACGCTGCTTCCTCCTGGTTTGGTAAGCCGGAAGATCTGAAATATCTGATCAATACCGCCCACGGCATGGGGCTGCGGGTTTTGCTGGATGTGGTCCACTCCCACGCCGTCAAGAATACCACAGAAGGCATCAATATGTTTGATGGCACCACCTGGCAGTTCTTCCATGACGGTCCCAAGGGTGACCATCCTGCCTGGGACACCAAGTGCTTTGACTATGGCAAAACCGGCGTACTCCATTTCCTGCTAAGCAACCTGAAGTTCTGGATGACGGAGTACCATTTCGACGGCTTCCGGTTCGACGGCGTGACCTCCATGCTCTATCACGACCATGGCCTTGGCACTGACTTCAACACCAACGACAAATATTTTTCCTACAACACCCATACAGAAGCCATCACCTACCTGCAGCTGGCCAACGAGCTGATCCGTGAGGTCAATCCCAAGGCCATCACCATTGCGGAAGATATGTCCGGCATGCCCGGCATGTGTCTGCCCATCTCCGACGGCGGCATCGGCTTTGATTACCGCCTGGGCATGGGTCTTCCGGATATGTGGATCAAGACGGTGAAGGAAAAGAAAGACGAGGACTGGAACATCGGGCAGATGTGGGGAGATATGTGCCTGCGCCGTCCCGGTGAAAATACCGTGGCCTATGTGGAATCCCACGACCAGGCGCTGGTGGGTGACAAGACTATGATCTTCCGCCTGGCAGACGCCGCCATGTATACAGACATGGATAAGGCCACCCACAACCCCGTGATTGACCGTGCCATTGCCCTGCACAAGATGATCCGTCTATTCACCCTTGGCGGCGGCGGCGAGGCATACTTGAACTTCATGGGCAACGAATTCGGTCACCCGGAATGGATTGACTTCCCCCGGGAAGGCAACGGCTGGAGCTTCCATTATTGCCGGCGGCAGTGGAGTCTGAAGAATAACGGCTACCTGAAATATCAGTGGCTCAACGACTTCGATGAAGATATGGTGAAGCTGACCAAGGAGAACCATATGTTCGAACAGCGGATGGCCGACTTGATGCTGCTGAAAGAGCCGGAAAAAACCATTGTATTTTATCGTCATGGTCTTCTGTTCGCCCTTAACTTCCACCCCAGCCAGTCTTTGACCAATGTTCTGGTGCCGGTGCATCAGCCCGGCGAATACACCGTGGCGCTGTGCAGCGATGACGAAAAGTACGGCGGACAAAATCTGGTTGCTCATATGGTCTATCCCACCAAGCTTTTCAACGGCGTGAATTATGTGGAATTGTACATCCCCGCCAGAACCGCCATTGTTCTGAAAGAGCATGTGATCCTGCCGGAGGACGCCGCCGCCGATGCCGCTCCTGAGCGGAGCACCCGGAAGAAGGCGGAGAAAGAGGCTCTGGAAGCACCCTCCACCGACCCGGTTGCCCCGGTTCGTAAGCGCAGCACCAAGAAAGCAGCGCAGAGCGCCGATCCCATCGCAGAAAAAAAGCCCGCTGGAAAGCGGACTGCCAAACAGGGAACAACGTAATATTAAAGCACGGGCTGCGGAAAAATCCGCAGCCCTGCATTCTTTCATCGATTCGGTGCCTTGATTTTGTTCAGTTTCTCGTTCAGTTCCAACAATTCTTCCTTGGTGAAATGGATATTCGCGGCTCCCATCATGCCTGTCAGTCGGATCAGGGTGAAGCCGGAGAGCATATCCATCATTCCACCCAGACTGGACAGATCCATTCCTCCGGATTTTCCGCCCTTGGGAACCTTCTTGCCCAATACGGAAAGAAGAAGGAGTTTTCCCTGCAGGGTTGCCATGATTTCTCCGAACTTGGAATTCAGGGACAGATATCCGTCCACCTGGGTAATGTCAAACCAGTTGAGCACCGCCCCAGACTCTTTCAGCCGGTAGGATTCATTGAATTTCTCTACTTTTTGAATCCGGCTTTCGTCCCGGCACTCCCCTGCCACAGCCAACAGCTTGGTGCAGCCTGTGTTGGGAACCAGGAAATAGAAGAAGTGATCTTCTTTTTCCTGGCTGCCCAGGGATACCCCATTGGCGAACAGCTCCACCCTGGGCTGGTTGGAATAGACCGTTACTTTGGTCACGTCCTCCACCCGGTCCACATATCGCTTTCCGCAGATATGGACGAAAGGCTCCTCGCTGAGCCAGGCTTTGTAGGCATAGAACGCATCCTTCTTGTATTTGCGGTCGATGGTAACCAGGCCCTTATGGTTCTGTCCATTCTCTCCGCCCTCACTCCGGGCGTCGCAGCCAAAGTCAAACATATTCCAGACATGGGTTGCCCAGATAAATTTCCGGGGGAAAAGCTGTCGGATCAGATCCTCATGGTATTTGGCCTGGTATTCCTCGGTATAATCTCCCTGCTGGGGGTCAGAACTGTGCCAGTTCAGGCCTTCTGCACCGTATTCAGAACAGCCCACAGGGATCTGGGGATTTACGGCGTGGAATTTATCAAACCAGGGGCCATTCATGTCCGTTTCACCCCCGTACCAGCCGAAGTAATGGTTGTAAGAAACCGCATCCGGAATCCGCAGATACTGGGCATCCATGGGACAATTGGAGAGAGCTGCCAGCGTGGTCAGTCGGGTTTTGTCCAGCTGGTGGCACAGATCATTGAGCAGTCTGTGATTTTCCAGCAGGTCCGGGTCCTCCGCGCCGTTCATGGTAATTTCGTTGCTCAGCCCCCACACCACAATGCTGGGATGGTTGTAATTCTGAATAATCAGCTCCCGCATCTGATTCAGGGTATTCTCCCGTCCGCCAGGCATATGCCGGGAGATGTAAGGAATCTCTGCCCAAACAACCAATCCCCGCTGATCGCACAGATCATAAAAATAGGAATCGTGCTGATAGTGGGCCAGCCGGATGGTGGTGGCACCCAGTTCGCAAATCAGGTCCATGTCCTCCCGGTGATGCTCCGGCAGCAGGGCGTTTCCCACTTCCCAGCGGTCCTGATGGCGGCTGACACCCCGCAGCGGATATTCCTTTCCATTCAGAATGAATCCCCGCTCCGGATCAATGGCAAAGGAGCGGCAGCCAAAGCTGGTGCTGACGCTGTCCAGAACCGTTTCGCCTTCCAGCAGTTCCGCCGTACAGCGGTACAGGTAAGGGTCCTTTTTTCCCTGCCACAGATGGGCGTTCTGAATCCGGAAATTTGCGGTTCTGCCGCCTTCGAAGGTTCCCAGTTTCTTTCCTTCAGCATTGGACAGCGTATAACGCACTGTCTGCTCCGGTTTCCGGTTGGAAAGGAACACCTCTACCCCGATTCTGGCGTCCTCCCCTTCCACAACCGGGGTAACCTGGATCCCAGGCCCTCCATAGTAGTCCAGATCGAAGTGAGAACAGGGCACACAGATCAGGTTGACATTCCGGTACAGTCCCCCGTAGAAGGTAAAGTCCGCCATCTGGGGATAAACCTTGTCATTGGGGCTGTTGTCCACCAGAACAGCCAGCAGATTTTCCTCCTCCAGCGCATCGGTAAGATCCATGCGCCAGGTGGAAAAACCACCATCATGATGGCGCAAGTGCTTATCGTTCAGAAAAACATCCGCCGAGGCATTTGCACCGTTGATCTCCAGATAGTACCGTTCCGCCTTGGGAAGCTCCCCCTTGCTCAGAGGTTTGACGTAGCAGCAGGTCCCCCGATAATAGTCACCACCGCCGTCCTGTCCGTCAATGCCATTCCAGGTGTGGGGAAGATTGACGAAATTCCACAGTTCAGGCATTTCCGAAGGCGGCTGGGTCACGCCTTTTGCAAAGGCCCACTTCCGATTGAGATTGTATACCGTACGCATAGAGAACCTCCTGTTGTGATTTTCTCTATTGTATCACACTTTCTTTCATAGTGATAGAATAATTGTAAAAATAGTCTGTATCAAATAAAAATTTGCAGGGGATTCCCTTCCGAAAATCCCCTGCAGAAAAATTATGTTTCATTACTGTGCCAGAAGTTTCTCCAGCGCAGCCAGTTTCAGGCAGACACACAGTACCTCCATGGCCTGCTCCAGTTCCGCAACCGGGGGCAGACTGGGGGCAATCCGAAGGTTGGCATCGTCCGGATCCTTCCCATAAGGATAGGTGGCGCCGGCCTCCGTCATGGTAATACCCGCATCCCGGCACAGCTCCCAAACCCGTTTGGCGGTGCCCGGCATGGTATACAGGCTCACAAAATAGCCTCCCTTGGGATCGTTCCAATGGGCAAAACCCAGAGGCGCGATCTTCCGGTTCAGATAATCCGATACCGTCTGGAATTTGGGAGCCATAATAGCGGCGTGTCCCTTCATAATCTCCAAGGTGTGGGCCCGATCCTTCAGGAAGCGGACGTGACGTAGCTGATTTACCTTGTCGTTGGAGATCATCTGAATGCCAAACAATTTGGTCAGGTAGCGGATATTGTTCTCGCTGGCGGCCAGGCAGCTGATACCGCCGCCGGAAAAGGTAATCTTAGAGGTGGAGGCGAACTCATAAACCATATTGGGGCGGCCTGCCGCCTCACACATGGAAATAATATCCGGGAAAGGAACATATTCACCCTGGAACTGATGGACACAGTAGGCATTATCCCACATAATGGCGAAATCGGGAGTCGCAGGCTTCAGATTGGCAAACCGGCGGATGGTTTCCTCGGAGTAAATAATGCCGTCAGGGTTGGAATACTTGGGAACGTTCCAGATCAGTTTAACCTGGGGATCTTTCACATACTCCTCCACCAAATCCATATCCGGGCCAGTAGGAGTCATGGGAATGGGAATCATCTCTGCGCCGAAGGATTCACCGATAAAGAAATGCCGGTCATATCCAGGAGAAGGGCACAGGAACTTCACCTTTTCCTCCCGGCACCAGGGACGGGGACTGTCCAGCAGGCCATGGGTATAAGCCCGGGACACCACATCAAACATCAGGTTCAGCGACGCAACCCCGCCAACAAAAATCTGAGAAGGCTTGCAGTCCAGCATATCCGCCCAATATGCCCGGGCGCAGGGTAAGCCGGCCAGTTCGCCATAGTTTCGGGCATCCACTTTGCCGTCAAAGCAGTCTTCCGGCTTCTGAATCTGCGTCAGGATACCGCTGACCATGTCCAACTGGGCTTTGGAGGGCTTGCCGCGGGACATATTCAGATTCCATTTCTTCTCCTGGCACTGCTTATAGGCAGATTGAACAGATTGATACTCCCGTTCCAATTCGGAACGTGTCATGCAAGAATACGGGGTCACGTCCATCATCCTTCCAGTGATATTCTTGGATTTCCTGGGATATTATATGCTCTCGAAAAGAAAAATGCAATATGCAAATACAGAAAATTTCATTTTTTAATTCAGAAAAGAAAGAATTGGAGGAATGCACAAAACCCTTTTCTCCTTTTCTTTCCTTTTTCGACACAATCACTCCTTGCATTTTCCCGAAAATTTGCATACAATTCAGTTGTATAATGTGAAAATATGGCGTAATGGATGGGGCTTTTACCGGATTTTCCTGAGGATTATCCCGGTTTCCCAGCAATAATTGACGTGAAAGGATGTTCCCCATGAGCGATGTACTGAATGTCCCGGAGATTTTCGGAAGCGATGTATTCAATGAAGCGATCATGAAGCAGCGTCTCCCCTCGGATATTTATCTTGCCTGGAAGCACTGTGTCACCACAGGCTCCCAGCTTCCGCTGGATGTGGCCAATGAGATTGCCGATGCCATGAAAATTTGGGCAATTCAAAAGGGCGCCACCCATTACACCCATTGGTTTCAACCCATGACCGGAATCACGGCGGAAAAGCACGATTCCTTCATCGTTCCCACCGGCGATGGTCGGGTGATTATGGAATTCTCCGGCAAAGAATTGGTCAGGGGCGAGCCGGATGCCAGCTCCTTCCCCTCCGGAGGACTGCGGGCAACTTTCGAGGCCCGGGGCTATACCGCCTGGGACCCCACTTCCTGCGCTTTCGTGAAAGACGGGAGTCTGTACATCCCCACCTGCTTCTTCTCTTACAATGGACAGTCCCTGGACAAGAAGACGCCTCTGCTTCGCTCCATTGACGAAGTCTCCCGGGAAGCGTTGCGGATTTTACGGTTGTTCGGTGACACCGAAACCCAGCGCGTTATCCCCTCGGTGGGTGCGGAGCAGGAGTATTTCCTGCTGCCCAAGGATCTGTACGCCCAGAGAGAGGATCTGCGCTTGACCGGCCGCACCCTGTTCGGCGCTCAGCCTCCCAAGGGTCAGGAACTGGACGACCACTACTTCGGAACCATCCGGACCCGGGTTTCCTCCTTCATGAAGGATCTGGATGAACAGCTGTGGCGGCTGGGAATCCTCAGCAAGACCAAGCACAACGAGGGCGCTCCCTGCCAGCACGAAATGGCCCCCATCTATACCGATGCCAATACCGCCTGTGATGACAACCAGCTGATTATGGAAATCATGAAAAAGTGCGCCGCCAAGCACAACCTGGTTTGTCTGCTCCACGAAAAGCCTTTCGCCGGTGTGAACGGCTCCGGTAAACACAACAACTGGTCCCTGTCCACCGATACCGGAAAGAATCTGTTCAGCCCCGGCAAAACCCCCAGTCAGAACGCTCGGTTCCTGGTATTTCTGGCGGCTTTCATTGCCGGTGTGGATGAATACCAGGATTTCCTCCGGTGCACAGTAGCTTCCGCCGGAAACGATCACCGTCTTGGTGCCAGTGAGGCCCCTCCCGCCATCGTCTCCATTTTCCTGGGAGCAGAATTGGACGGAATCATCCAGTCCATCATCGACGGCACCAACTACACCGAACCCGAAAAGAGTATGCTTCGCATTGGTGTGGATGTGCTCCCCGCCATCCCAAAGGACACCACTGACAGAAACCGCACCAGCCCCCTCGCCTTCACCGGCAACAAATTCGAGCTTCGGATGCCTGGTTCTTCCCAGTCCATCGCCGGACCCAATATCGTGCTCAACACCATAATGGCCGAGGAACTGGGTAAGTTTGCAGATGCTCTGGAAAATGCCAAGGATTTTGATTCGGAGCTGCAAAAGCTGGTCTGTCAGGCCCTGAAAGATCACCGGAGAATCATTTTCAGCGGCAATGGCTACAGCGAAGAATGGAAGCAGGAAGCCGCCCGCCGGGGTCTGAGCAATCTGGCTTCCACTGCGGAAGCCCTTCCCGCCTATGCTTCGGAGAAGAACATCGATCTTGTCACCCGGCACGGCATTTTCACCGAGGATGAATTCCGTGCAAGGTCCGTTATCCACATGGAAGCGTATAACAAGATCGTCCGGATTGAAGCACGGACCATGATGGACATGGCCCTGCACCAGATTCTTCCCGCCGCCCTTCGCTACACCCAGAATCTCTGTCAGGGGATCGCTGCCAAACAGCCGCTTCACCTGCCTGCAAAAGCGGAAAATCAGCTGGTTTCCCGGCTCTCTGCCGCAACAGATGCCCTGTATGATCAGGTAGAAACCCTGCGTTTTGCTTTGGAAGCCGTCCCCACAGAACCTGCCGCAGCGGCAAATTATTATCACAATGTTGTGATTCCCGCTATGCGGGATCTGCGAAAGGAAGCAGATATTCTGGAAACCCTGACTGATAAGTCCTATTGGCCTTATCCCACTTACTCTGATCTGCTTTATTATTAATCCTGGTTCAAAAAGCATTCCCCTGTCCGAATTGCTTCGGACAGGGGAATTTTAATGAGCTGATTAGTTCTTCAGGCTCTGAAGCGGAGCGGGAATTCGGCCGCCTCTGGCAATAAAGTCATTGCTGGCAGGCTCATGCACCGGCATCACCGGCGCACTGCCCAGCAGGCCGCCCATTTCCACCCGATCCCCAACCTGAAGACCAGGAGCGGGAATAATCCGGACTGCTGTGGTTTTGGAATTGACCATGCCAATAGCTGCTTCGTCGGCGATAATGGCGGAAATTGTTGCAGCGGAGGTATTCCCCGGCACCGCAATCATATCCAGACCAACCGAGCAGACACAGGTCATGGCCTCAAGCTTATCCAGCACCAGAGTGCCGGATTCCGCTGCGGCAATCATGCCCTCATCCTCAGACACCGGAATGAATGCGCCGGAGAGGCCGCCCACATGGTTGGACGCCATCACGCCTCCCTTCTTAACGGCATCGTTCAAAAGCGCCAGAGCCGCCGTGGTTCCATGGGTACCGCAGATCTCCAGGCCCATTTCCTCCAAAATCCGGGCGACACTGTCACCCACAGCAGGAGTGGGGGCCAAACTCAGGTCCACAATACCAAAAGGAACACCCAGCCGCCGGGAAGCCTCCATGCCCACCAGCTGGCCCATCCGGGTGATCTGGAACGCCGTCTTCTTGATGGTTTCCGCTACCACATCAAAGGGCTGTCCCTTGATGCTCTGAAGCGCATGGTACACTACGCCGGGACCGGAAACACCCACATTCAGGACGCACTCCGGCTCCCCTACACCGTGGAAAGCGCCGGCCATAAAGGGGTTGTCCTCCACCGCGTTGGCGAAGACCACCACCTTGGCGCAGCCAAGGCCCTGATTGTCCGCAGTCAGCTCCGCGGTTTTCTTAATAATGCGGCCCATTTCCGCAACCGCATCCATGTTGATGCCCGCTTTGGTAGAGCCTACATTGACACTGGCGCACACACGCTCCGTGGCAGCCATGGCCTGGGGAATGGAGCGAATCAGCTTCCAGTCGCCAGTAGTGCATCCTTTCTGAACCAAGGCAGAAAATCCGCCGATGAAATTCACTCCGCAGGTTGCTGCCGCAGCATCCAGCGTCCGGGCAATTTCGACATAGGACTCCGCATTGCAGGAGCCGGCCACGATAGAAATGGGGGTCACGGAGATCCGCTTGTTGACAATGGGAATTCCAAATTCCTTTTCGATGTCCTCCCCCACCTTCACCAGATCCTTGGCCCGTGTGGTGATTTTCTTATAGATTTTTGCGCAGCAAACATCCAGGTCCGGATCGCAGCAGTCCATCAAGCTGATTCCCATAGTAATGGTACGGATATCCAGATGGCGCTTGTCAATCATATCCAGGGTCTGCAGTATATCGTTCCGATTCAGCATAATTCTCCCTCAAACCCGATGCATGGCTTCAAAAATGTCTTCCCGCTGGACTCGAATGGACAGTCCCATTTCTTTTCCAATCTCTTCCATTTTCGTCACCAGATCCGCCAGGGGAATTTTGCACATGGACACTTCCGTGGCCATCATCATGGTAAAATAGCCCTGCATAACCGTCTGGCTGATGTCCAGCACATTTACATTATACTCCGCCAGTGCAGTACAGACGCTGGCAATAATCCCAACCCGGTCCTTGCCGACCACTGTTACAATAGCCTTCATTACATTTTCTCCTTTCTGATTCGCAGAGAATTTCAGACTTCATAATCTGCCGAAATCCGGGTGTTCAGCAGATGAGAAAAATGGGTCTTGGCCTCCAGATGCAGCGGGTGTGTGGCATACTCCTTCAGTGCCTGCTTGCTTTCAAACTCAGAATAAAGGGCATAATCCATCCCCTGATAGGCCTGACGAATTTCCATATGCAGAAGGCCGGGAATTTTTCCCACCAGCGGCTCCAACACGGAGCCAATCAGCTTCACTGCCTCCTGCTTGTCCACACCCTCTTTCAGGGTATACAGCACAATATGTTTGACCATGGGAGATCCTCCTGTATCAGTATGTTTGGAATCTGACGTTAAAAAATACCGGGACTGTGCGCAGTCCCGGTATTACCTTAAAAATTACGCTTCTTCCTCAGCGGGCTGCTCCAGCAGAGCGCGGATGGACAGAGAAATGCGCTTGTTCTCGGCGTCCACATCCGTAATCTTGACCTTGACTTCCTGGCCCTCGGACAGAACGTCTTCGGGCTTGCCGATCCGACGGTCCGCAATCTGGGAAATATGGATCAGGCCGTCCACACCGGGCAGGATTTCCGCAAAGGCGCCGAAAGTCATCAGCTTGACGATCTTGGCATCCACCACATCGCCCACGTTGTACTTGGTCATGAACTGGTTCCAGGGGTTCATTTCAGCGGTCTTGTAGCCCAGAGAAATCTTATGCTTCTCGGGGTCAAAGGAAATGACATAGACATCGATCTCGTCGCCAACCTTCACCACGTCCGCGGGAGTCTTGATCCGGTTCCAGCTCAGCTCGGAAACGTGAACCATGCCGTCCACACCACCGATATCCACAAAAGCGCCGTAGGAAGTCAGAGACTTGACAACGCCGTGGTACTTCTTGCCGTTCTCAATCTCCGCCCAGATCTTCTCCTGCGCAGTCTTACGGGCCTCGGAGGTAACAGCGCGGATGGAGCCGATGACACGACGGCGGGCACGGTTGACCTCAGTGATCTTCATCTGCACGGTCTTGCCCACCATGCCAGCCATGTCGCCGCCCTTGGCAATGCCGGACTGAGAAGCGGGGATGAAGACGCGGATGCCCTTCACACTGGCAACCAGACCACCCTTGTTCTCCTCGGTAATGGTGCCTTCCACAGTGGTCTTATCCTCCACCCAGGCAGCCATATCGTCCCAGACCTTCAGGCCATCCAGCTTCTTCTTGGACAGCTGTACAGTGCCCTCCTGATCGTTTACACGAACCACGAAGACCTCAATCTCGTCGCCAACCTTCAGAATATCCTCGGGCTTCACGGCAGGATCGGTGCTGACTTCGTCGTAAGGGATGTAACCGGCGTGCTTGGTGCCCAGATCCACCTGGACTTCGGTGTTGCCGATTCCAGTGACGATGCCCGTAACCTTATCTCCTGTATTTAAAGTCTTGATGGACTGTTCCAGCAGCTCAGCAAAGCTCTCCTCCTGCACAGCCTCAACATTGGTAATTTCGCTCATAGTCTTGTTGACCTCCTTTATAATCCACGCCGGAGTCGACGCACCGGCTGTGATCCCAACATCAGTGACACCGCAAAAATCTTCCGGCTTTAACTCACCGGCGTGATCAACCAGGAATACCCGGCTGCAGTGTTCTCGGCAAATCATAGCGAGACGGCCTGTGTTGGAACTTTTGGGGTCTCCGACAACGACCATTGCCTGACAAGATCGGCTTAATTCTGCTGCTTCGCTTTGCCTATACTCAGTTGCTCTACATATTGTATCAAATATTTTCAAGTTAGTAAACTGTTTTTTTGCAAATTCCACGCACGTTTTCCACAAAAATTCCGTGGATGTCGTCTGCGAAACCATGCAAATTGCCAAATTTTTAAGATTTTCTTGAGACAATGCCCACTTCTCCAGGTCGGTTTTGTTCTCAAAAATCCGGCACTGGCTGCACCAGCCGGCAATTCCCACCACTTCCGGATGAGTGGGAGTGCCGATGATTACAGGAAGACGCCCCTCCTCCTCTGCTCGACTGACAATGGTGTGGATCCGCTTCACGAAAGGACAGGTTGCGTCAATGATCTCCACGTCCCGTTTTTCCAGGGCTTCATACACTGCCCTGCCCACGCCGTGGGAGCGGATGATCACCGTATCACCAGCCCGGGCTTCCTCCGGCGTGTCGATAACCTTCACGCCCATTGCCTGAAAATGATCCACCACATGGCGGTTGTGGATAATAGGGCCAAGGGTTACCACACGTTTTCCAGCCTTGGCCGCCTGCTCCACCAGTTCCACCGCACGGTTGACCCCGAAGCAAAATCCGGCGCTTTCGGCAATCCGAACGCTCATTGCGTCACCTTCTTCTCCACAATTTCCCGGATGTGAGCCACCACTTCCTCCAGATTCATCTGAGAAGTGTCCACCTTAATAGAATCCCGGGCCATTTTCAGCGGCGCAATCTCCCGGTGGGTGTCCTGGTAATCCCGCTGCAGAATTTCCTGAAGAATTCTGGCATAATCTGCTTTCTCTCCCCGGGCCGCCAGTTCCTTGGTCCGGCGCTGTGCCCGGATCTCCGGCGTGGCGGTGAGGAAGATCTTTACTGTGGCCTTGGGCAGTACCACCGTGCCAATGTCCCGTCCGTCCATAATTACGTTGTGCTTCCGGGCAACCTCCCGCTGCATCTCCAGAAGCAGATCCCGAACCAAAGGCTGGGCCGACACAAGGCTGGCTTTCTGGGAGATATCCTGGGTGCGGATGTCCCCCGTCACGTCCATACCGTTCATGATCATATGCTGAACACCTTCCTCGTCATATTCCATGGTGATGTTCAGTTCATCGATATACCGGCGGATTCCGTCGGCATCTTTGGGGCTGATTCCCCACAGATCGAAGAAATACGCCACTGTGCGGTAAATGGCACCGGTGTCTACATAATAATACCCCAGTTCCTTGGCCAGCCGACGGGCAATGGTGCTTTTCCCCGCACCGGCGGGTCCGTCAATGGCAATGGAGATTTTCTTTTCCATAAGGCAAACCTGCTTTCTGTTGTTCTATTGGGAAAGAGTTCCGTTTTTCTGACCGTTGCGAAGCTTTGCCAATGCAGCGGTTTCCATCTGCAAAACCGCCTGGGGTGAAATTCCAAGCCGTATTCCAGCTTCCTCCGGCGTCACCGGAGGCTTTCCTTCTAGACCGAAGCGAAGGGTCAGAAGCTCTGCCTCCTTCTGATCCAGACCGGAGAGCATATCCAGAATCCGCGCCCGGCTCTGGAATTGGGCTGTATCCTCCACAGCCTGCTGCTGGGTCTGGTCCTCTTCCTCCGGTTCTTCCGGTGTCTTCACCTGGGCCAGCAGACGGGCATCATCCAGCATTTTCCGGATGGACTCCGCTTCCTCCAGTTCCATGTGCAGCTGCTCGGCAATTTCTTCCAGCGTGGGATTTCTACCCAATTCACCCAGAAGGCGCTCATCCACCTGCTTGTAGTCTTCCAGTCCTCTGCGGGCTTTTTGTCCCACACCGTTTGCCCTGGCCTGCAAGGTGACCGCCTTGGCCATGTAAAACCGGATCCAGAAATCCCGGATGTTTTTATAGTTGCTGCCATCGCACCGGTTCACCGCCTGCCAGAGACCCAGGCTTCCCTCCTGAATCAAATCCAGGAGCAGTACCCCAAATCCTGTGAATTCCCGGGCAATTTCCAGCACCCGGGACAGTCCCATACAGGCCAGATTCTGCTTTGCCTGCTCGTCGCCCTGGGCGGCCTGAGCCACCAGAAGGCCCTCTTCCCCGTATACCGGTGTTGCCGCCAGTTCTTCCAGATACATCCGCAGCGGATCATCCGGCTCCCACTGGTCCGGGGTAATGCCGTCCTTGCTCAGCTCCATTTCCCGAAGCAGACGGGCCGTAGCTTCTCCTGCGGCTTTCACCCGCGGCAGATCCGACACATCCAGCCCGATTTCCATGGATTCCAGATCCTGGAAAGCATCTTCCACTGCCTGCTCTTCTTCCTCCTCCAGTAGTGCCAGCAAATGGGCAGCCGAAACCGACTCCCCAGGGTGACGGGAGGACAGCAGCTGTTCCCAGGGGCTGTCTCCAAAGGAAAAATCCAACTCATTCATTGAGAAAATCCTCCAATCCCAGGCTTTCACCGTTCTTTTGCAGTTTCAGAATGGCCTGACGCTCAATCTGACGCACCCGTTCCTTGGAGATCCCAAGCTGTTTGCCGATCTCTTCCAGAGAATAGCTGTTTCCGTCCACCATGCCGAAATGCAGGCGCAGAATCTGCTGCTGCCGGGGATTGAGCGTGGACAGCAGCTTTTCCAGGGTATGTTCCAGCTCCTGGCGCACCAACGTCTGGTATGGCTGGGGAGCCTGGACATCTTCCACCAAGGATTGCAGCGCCCCGTCTTCCTCCTCCCCGATGGGAACATCCAGTGAACAGACATCCGGATCCAATTTTAGCAGTTCCTGCACTTTGTCCGTTGTCAGGCCGCTTCGCTGGGCAACCGCCTCCAGGCTGGGTTCCTCCCCGGTCTCCTGGCGCAGTGCCGTCCGGGCCGCCTGGATTTTCCGGATTTTCTCTGCGGTGTGCAGCGGCACTCGGATGGGTCCTGCATGATTCATCAGGCACCGGGTAACCCCCTGCCGAATCCATTTGGTTGCATAGGTGGAAAAACGGCAGTCCATGGTATAGTCAAATTTTCTGGCCGCCGCCAAGAGGCCGATGCTGCCTTCCTGAATCAGGTCCAGCAGTGCAACCCCTCGTCCGGTGTATTCCCGAGCGATGGAAACCACCAGCCGCAGGTTGGAGTTTACCATCTGGCGGATGGCATCTTCGTCTCCCTCTGCGCATCGCTTCGCCAGATCCCGTTCCTGCTCCGCTGTGAGTCTGGGATACTCCCGGATTTCCCGGAGAAATTGACGGACATCGTCTTCCCCTGCGCTGACCGGGATATCCGATTGTTGATCCATTTGAACTGTCATTGTCGATACCCTTTTCTTTTTTGCAAACTGTCACGCATTGCCATTAAATCTTCCTCTGATTTAGCACCGGCAGCCTGATGCTCTCCCTGAATGGTTCGCACACAATCCAGCAGTGCCTGTTCATTGACCGGCCCTGTCTGACGCTGAGCCACCCCCGCAATGTGAGACATTTCTTCTGGTGTCATGTCTTCCAGCCCGCTCAAGGTAACCTCAAAGCCCTGCTCGTGCCGCTTCCTCAGCTGCCGGTAAACCCGCCCCAAAAGCTCGGAAGAAAACATCTCCGGCTGTAAAGAGCCGGTCTGGTCCAGCAGTGCCGGCTCTTTCAGAATCATCGCCAGCAGCAATTCCTCCGCCATGGCAGACTTCAGATTGTCATAATGAATACTCCGGCTCTTAGGCTGGAGGGACCGGGCCGGAGCCAGGTCGATTTTCTCCTGTTTCTTCCGCTCCTTTGCCAGGCGTCTTTTTCTGGCGCGGGAGACCTCCAGATTCATGGCCTCCATGCTGATTCCGGCAGCTTCCGCCACACGACCGGCATAAACCTCCCGCTGAACGGCGCTGGACAAGGTGCTGACCAGCTCCGCCGACTCCTGAAGGAAATTCACCTTCTGGTCATCGTCTCTCAGGTCATATTTCCGGGCAATGGCTTTCAGCTGGTACTCCACCCGGTTGGATGATTCCTCCAGCAGCAGTTTGAACCGATCTGCCCCAAATTTTTTCAGGAATTCGTCCGGGTCCTTGGCGTCCCGCATTTGCAGCACCTTTACCTGTAGGCCAGCCCGCTCCAGAATGGGAATGGCACGCTGGGTGGCGTTCTGCCCGGCGGCATCGCCGTCATAGATCAGAACCACCTGATCGGTGTATTTGGACAGCAGCGTGGCGCCGTCTTCCGTCAGAGCGGTTCCCAAGGAGGCCACCGCACAGTCAAATCCATATTGGTGCAGGGCGATGGCATCCATATAGCCCTCCACCAGAATCAAGTATCCCAGTTTGCTTTTCTTCGCCAGATTCAGGGCAAACAGGTTTTTTCGTTTGTTGAAAATCAGGGTTTCCGGGGAATTCAAATATTTGGCCGCAGACTTGTCCTGATTGCTCATGATCCGTCCGCCAAAACCAATCACATTCCCCCGGACATCGATAATGGGAAACATCAGTCGGTCACGGAAACGGTCGAACAGATTCCCGTTTTTTCGGGAAACGGTCACCAGTCCGGAATCCCGCAGTTCCTGATCGGTGTAGCCTTTTTTTCGCAGGGCATCCGTCAGGTCCGTCCAACTGTCCGGGGCATAGCCGATGCCAAATCGGGTCAGGGTGGTTTTTGTCATGCCCCGTCCCTGGGCATAGGCCAGCGCTTTCTGGCCAATCGGAGCGTAGAGCTGCTGGTAGAAAAACCGGGCTGCTTCCTTGTGCAGCGCCCAGAGGCGCTCCTGCTGCCGGTAACGGCTCTGGTACTGCTCATCTTCCGGGACCTCCATCCCGGCACGCTTGGCCAGGGCACGGACTGCGTCCGGGTAGCTCAGGCCCTCAATCTCCATTTGGAAATTAATGACGCTTCCACCCTTGTGGCAGCCGAAGCAATAGTAAATTCCCTTGTCCGGAGACACCGAAAAGGACGGGGTCTTTTCCCCATGGAACGGACACAGGCCAAACAGGTTGGAGCCGGAGCGCTTCAGGCGCACATATTCCCCAACCACATCTTCAATTGGATTGCGGGCAGTCAGCTCGTCTAAAAAAGCAGGAGGAAAGGCCATAGTTCGTCCCTTTTCTTTGCAATCGGATTTTCCCGTATTGTATCACATCAGCCCCGGACATTCCAGCCCATGGGGATGAAAATTTCTGTATATTTGTCCACTGCATAGTTGTCCGTCATACCGGCGATGTAGTCACACACTGTGCGCTCCATTCCCTCGAAGCTGAGCTGAGGCTGAAAGTCCTCCGGCAGAGCCTGGGGATGGGCGCTGTAATACTCAAACAGCCGGACCAGCATGGCCTTGGCCTTGCTCTCCTCCCCTTTTGCCACCGGATTGCGGTAAACCCGTTCAAACATAAACGAACGCAGATCTTTCAGCGCCTTGTCCACCTGGGGAGAAAGGCAGATTTCCCCCGCCTCCCGGGAGACCCGGATGGCATCCGTCACCAGAGTATTGATCCGGGCGCTGTGCGTCTGCCCCAGAACCCGGGAGATGGACTCGGGAATGTCCTCATTTTTGAGAATTCCCGCCCGGATGGCATCGTCAATGTCATGATTGACATAGGCAATCTGATCCGACCGCCGGACAATCTGTCCTTCCAGGGTTTCGGGCCATTGCGCCCCTGTGTGCATCAGGATGCCCATGCGCACCTCGTATGTCAGGTTCAGCCCCTGACCGTCCTTCTCCAGAAGATCCACCACCCGCAGACTCTGTTCATTGTGGCGAAAGGGCTTGCCCAAGCACTGGCTCAGCGCCGCTTCCCCAGCGTGTCCAAACGGGGTATGCCCCAGGTCGTGGCCCATAGCGATGGCCTCCGCCAGGTCCTCGTTCAGTCCCAACGCTCTGGTGATGGTGCCTGCAATTCGGGACACCTCCAGAGTGTGGGTCATCCGGGTGCGGTAGTGATCCCCTTCCGGCCGGAGAAAAACCTGGGTTTTGTGCATCAGGCGCCGGAACGCTTTGCTATGTACAATCCGGTCAATGTCCCGCTGATAACAAGTACGCACATCTTCCTGCCGGGGTTCCTCCGGACATGGTCTGCCTTTGCTCCGGTCAGCGAAGGCCGCCAACGGGTTGAGCCGTTTGTGTTCCTGCCACTCAATTTCTTCCCGAACCGTCATATTTCTCTCCTCTTATGTCTCCGAAATTGGAAATGCCCGGTATTCCTGCCCGGTCATCAATCCATCCACCGTGCCGGAGGTCAGGTCCGTCACCCGGTCCAGAAAGGGCTGAGCCTGGTTCTCCGGGAAAAGCAGCTCCAGCTCCACCTCCGCCCCGAACTCCGTCTGCCGGATAACTCCGCCGAACCCGGACACTTCCAGACGAATCCGCTCATAGAAAGGGTATGGACAAGGAAGATACACCGCGGTCCATACCCGCTTCCAGGACTTTCCGGCGGCATCCACCGCAATTTTGGCTCCCTTGGTATACGCGCGGACCAACCCTCCGGCACCCAGGAGAATGCCACCAAAATACCTGGTAACCACGCACACTACATTATACAGTCCTTCCCGCTGAAGGACCTGAAGCATGGGCATTCCGGCGGTGCCGCCGGGTTCCCCGTCATCGGAAAACCGGACAGCCCCGTCCCGGATGATGTAGGCCCAGCAGTTGTGGGTGGCATCGTAGTGCTGTTTTTTCATCTCCTGAATCCGGCTAATGGCCTCTTCTTCCGTGTCCACAGGCCAGATTCTTCCGATGAACCGGGACTTTTTCTCCACGAATTCGTCCTGCCCGTACTGGGTCGGTACCAGGTATTCGTCCAAGGTCAACACTCCTTCGTCACATACTCCCGAAGTCTGCCGTAAAGGATATCATCCAGCACCGCATCTACCTCAATGCCATCAGCGGTATATTCCACGCTGTTTACCTGGGCACCGTCGTGGAGCGTCTCCACCATGCCGCCCATGACATAGGGCAGCCGGACCAGTACATGATGCCGGGCGTGGCCCAGGGCTTTTTCCATGGCGTGGAGCAAGCCGTCCATGTTCTTTCCCTGTTTGGCGGAGATGGCAACTGTATTTTCTCCAAAAGGAATGTCCTCCGGATACACCAGATCCGCCTTGTTATAGCAGCGCAGCACCGGAGTTTCCGGCTTTGCCAGTTTGGCAATTAGTTTTTCCACAACCTGAATGTGCTCTTCCCGGTGGGGATCGGAAGCATCAATCACATGAAGCAGCAGATCTGCATATTCCAGTTCTTCCAGCGTGGCCCGGAAGGCATTCACCAAATGATGGGGTAACTTGGCGATGAACCCCACCGTATCCGACAGAATTACATCCAGATTGTCCGACACGCTCAGCAGCCGGGAGGTGGTGTCCAGGGTGTCGAACAGCCGATTGTTGGCAGGGATCCCCGCTCCGGTAAGTTGGTTGAGCAGGGTGGACTTTCCCGCGTTGGTGTAGCCCACAATAGCCACCACTGGCACGGAGTTTTTCATCCGCCGTTCCCGCTGCACGCCCCGAACCTTACGGACCTGTTCCAGTTCCTGTTCCAGCCGGTTGATCCGCTCCCGGATGTGCCGGCGGTCGGATTCCAGCTTGGTCTCGCCGGGACCTCGGGTTCCAATGCCGCCTCCCTGACGGCTCAAACTGGCCCCCATGCCCGAGAGCCTTGGCAGCAGATACTTATACTGGGCCAGTTCCACCTGTAATCGGCCTTCCTTGGTTTTGGCCCGCTGAGCGAAAATATCCAGAATCAAGGCGCTGCGGTCCAGCACCGTGACACCGATAATCTCCTCCAGCGCCCGGATGTTACCCGGGGACAGCTCATTGTCGAAGATCACCATGGTGGAGGCTGTGGCTTCCGCCAGCATCTTCACTTCCAGGGCTTTACCCTCCCCGATAAAGCTGTGAGAATCAGGGGTATGCCGGTTTTGCAGCACCTTTCCAGTGCAGAAACCTCCTGCGGTCTCCAGCAGCGCCTCCAGTTCCTCCAGCGTTTCTTCCGTGGCAGTCTGTTCTTTTGTAAAGCAGTCGGCGTTGAGTCCCACCAGGACTGCACGCTCCTGCGTTGTCTGATCAAAATTGGAATCCATATAACCTCCCGGGGCTCTTTTTCAATGCCCACACTGCATTTAGTATACCATACTGTGGCAAGATGGTACAACAGGTTTTCATGGCCTTTTTGTAAAAAAAATCCGCACCACGTTTCCGTGGTGCGGATGTGCAGCCATCTTACTTCAGGCCGAACCGCTTGTTGAAGCGATCAACACGTCCACCGGTGTCAACCAGCTTCTGCTTGCCGGTATAGAAAGGGTGGCACTTGGAGCAGATCTCAACACGAATGTCCTTCTTGGTAGAACCAGTGGTAAAGACATTACCGCATGCGCAGCGAATCGTGGTCTGTTCGTACTTGGGATGGATACCTTCCTTCATTTCGTTCACCTCTTTCTTATCAGTTAACGGGCAGGGATGCCCCAGCAATCTTGAATCGCCCGGATATCGTATCATATCCGCTCGAAAAAAGCAAGCATTATTTTTTATTTTTTTCAGGCATCCGTTTCTGGCATTTCCCGGCATTCTTCCAGCAGTTCCTGCGGCACTTTCCTGTCCCGGAAATAGTACTGCCGGTCCCGCTCTCCCACCGGACGCATCACCCGGCAGGGATTACCCACCGCCACCACATTTGCTGGAATATCCCGGGTCACAATACTGCCTGCCCCGATTACCGTGTTGTCCCCGATGGTTACGCCAGGCATCACAATCACCCCGGCGCCCAGCCAGCAGTTTTTGCCGATGTGTACCGGCATGTTGTACTGCAGGCCCCGGCTTCGCAGTCCCGGCTCGATGGGATGGCCCGCCGTGGCAATGGTTACATTAGGTCCGATCATCGTACAGTCTCCAATGTAGATATGGGTATCGTCTACCAGGGTAAGATTAAAATTGGTATAGACATTGTTTCCCAGGTGTACATGATGACCGCCAAAATTGGCGTAAAAGGGGGACTCAATATAGCACCCCTCCCCGACCTCGGCAAACATCTGCCGGAGCATGGCCTCCCGCCTGTCCATCTGGACATGAGGGATTTCATTGTATAGGCGAAGATTGTCCAAGTAAACCATTTGCTGCCTGGTAATCTCCTCATCCATTGGCTGGTAGATTTCACCGTTGTGCTGTTTTTCCTGAATGATCATATGGTCCTCCTCAGAAGGCCCAGTTGCCGTTGCGGAAAATGGCAACCATCCGGCCATCAGCGCAAACAGCATCAATGTTCATGCTGTCGCATCCGATCATAAAATCCTCGTGAATCATGGAATCGTTCAGACCCATTGACCGGCATTCCTCCAGGGTCATGTTTTGGTAGCCCTCAATGGTGTCGGCATAGCCCACTCCCAAGGCCAGATGGCAGGCTGCATTTTCGTCAAACAGGGTATTATAGAACAAGATTCCGCTTTCGCTGATGGGGCTTTTCTGCGGCACCAGGGCACATTCGCCCAGATAAGCCGCTCCCTCATCCATAGAAATCATGGACTTGAGCAGTTCTTCCCCCGTGCGGGCATGGACTTCCACGGCCTTTCCATTCTCAAACCGGATAGAGAAATCCTCGATCAGCTGTCCCCGATAGGACAAGGGTTTGGTGGCGTAGACGATTCCCTCCGCCATTCCCTTCTTGGGGGAGATGAAACACTCCTCCGTGGGAATATTGGCGTTGAAAGCAATACCCTGGAGGCTCTTGTCCCGTCCGCCGCACCAGCGGCCCGCGTCCATCATACCAACGGTCAAATCTGTGCCGTTGGCCGCGGTATAATGGAGGGACCGGATTTTCAGGCTGTTCAGATATTCACAGCGTTTGGCAAGATCTGCATTGTGCTCCTCCCAGGCCTGAATGGGGTCTTCGGTCACCCGGGAAGTAAAGAGGATGGCCTCCCACAACTTTTCCACGGCTGTGCTGGTCCGCATTCCGGGAAACACTTTCTTGGCCCAGGCCTCCCCGGGCACCGCAGCAATGCACCACTGATCCCGGTTTTCCCGACGATCCAGATAGGGCTTCAGAATGGGATAGGACATCTGTCTTGCCTTGGTGACCTTTTCCATATTAATGCCCTTCAGGCCATCCGGGTCTGCAGACTCCAGATGGATTCTGGCAGGCAAAGTCTGGCAAAAGTGCTCCTGACGGGCTTCCTGCCAGGGCTCCACCGTACCCAAGGTCTTGACGGACTGGTAGCGGACGTGGAGTTTCTGCAGCTCAGGGTAATTCCACTCCACCGTCACCTTCCGGGCTTTCGCCTTGTAGGCTTCTTCCACCACCATCTTAACAAACTCAGGCTGGTCCAGATCCGCATAAACAATCACATCCTGCCCCTTCTGGACATTGACGCCGCAGCGGACAATCAGTCTGGCATACTCTCTGAGAATGGTTTTCTTCATCGTTCCGGTCTCCTTTGTTTTACAACTGAACCTATCCTAGCAGGTTTTACTGAAAAGGTCAATGTTTGTTGCAATTATGTCCAAAATCGTTTATAATCAACCCGATGTTTTGGCCTTCTCCCCCCCCCCCGGAGGAGCCATCCCCCGCCTAACAATCCTTGCGAGGTGTTTCTATGCTGACAAAAGAAGAATTTCTGAAAAAGGTTTCCCAGGGTCTTCGCATCCTGGACGGAGCCACCGGCTCCAATCTCCGGGCAGCCGGTATGCCCAAGGGCTACTGCACGGAGCAGTGGGTGCTGGAAAACCCCGAACCGCTGCTGGCCCTTCAGCGGGGCTATGCCCAGGCAGGCAGCCAGATTATTTACGCCCCCACCTTTCAGGCCCAGCCCATTGCCCTGCGCCAGGTCGGACTGGAGAAGGAAACGGAACAGGTCAACAAAAAATTGGTGGAACTGAGCCGTTCTGCCGCTCCAGAGTGCCTGATTGCGGGAGATCTGACAACCCTGGCCACCTTCTGCGACAGCTGGAATCCGGACAGTTTTGATCTTCTGGTGGAAAACTATCGGCGCCAGATCCGGGGATTGATGGACGGTGGGTGTGATCTGCTGGTGGGAGAAACCCTGCTGTACCCTCAGGAGGCAGAAGCAATTCTGACCGCGGCAGAACTGGAAGGGGCCGGTGCCGCCATGTATACCTTTACCATGCAGGCCGACGGTTCCCTGTTCTCCGGAGCCGATGTCGGACCGGTGCTTCAGGATCTGGAGCAGGCTGGTGCCGCCGCTGTGGGATTTAACTGCGTCGCCGCGGATATGATGCTGCCCCATTTAGTCAGCAAGCTGCGCCGCTTTGTGAAAATTCCCCTGGTCTGCAAGCCCAACGCCGGAATGCCGGTGATCAACGACGACGGGATCGCCGTCTATACCCAGACTCCGTCGCAGTTTTATGAAATCATGACCCAGTGCGTTGCCAACGGTGCCCAGATCCTGGGAGGATGCTGCGGCACCACCCCGGAGTTTATCGCAGAGCTTTGTAAACTGCCCCTGTAAGCGGAAAATCCCCCGGCCTGTTGGTTTTGCTATTGCCAATTTTGTCGGAATTTGTTATACTGTGTCCTATGAAAAACAGAACACATCTTTATGTCAGCCGCAAAAATGTGCTGACCTGGGTGATGGCGCTGTGCATGGTTGCTTCGGCAGTGACCCGCATAGTGTTCTCCGGTGGGAAAGGGTCCGGAGACGCATGGTATATGTGGAGTCAAATTCTTCTGCCAATTGCGGCGACCCTGCTGTATCCCGCCATCACCATTCTCAACGGCAAAGAGCTGTTTTATAAAACCGCCATTCCCGTGTGGATGATGGTGCTTTACGCCGGACTGTGGGTAAGCGACAATGTATCCGGCAGGATGATGATATGGCTGTTCTGGATTGCCCTGCTGTTCTTTGCCTACCTGTATACGGACATCACCTGTGGGCGGATACCGGCTGTTCTGCTGCTTCTTCCACTTGTGTGCGCCCCCCTGGGGTTCGTCCTCTACTTCTACCGGACCGGACTTCTGGGCGGCGATCCCGAGGCGCTGCGGGCCTGTCTTCCCGATGTGCTGATGCTCTTCGGGATGATTGTGCTGGTGTTTGCCATCCGGCTGCATCCACTGGGGGAATATCACCCCACCTGGGGTGACCGGACAGATGGACGTCGTGTCCGCACTCTGCCGCCCATGAGCCAGGTTTCCCCTTATCTGATGGTCAATCGCAACGGCTCCACCAACTATTTCGAAGATTCCCTGGAAATCTCCCATATTGACCGCTATATCCGGCAAAAGCGCCGGGAGGGCCTGACCAACTTCGGCATCACCCATGTACTGCTGGCCTGTTATGTCCGGGCCCTGTGCAAGTATCCCGGCCTGAACCGTTTTCTTTCCGGTCAAAGGGTATACTCCCGGGATGAGGACGTGCAGTACTGCATGACCATCAAGAAAGAAATGACTGCCGAGTCTCCGGATACGGTAATTAAGGTCCACCTCAGTCCCCGGGACACCGCCGACGACGTGTACCGGAAGGTACAGGCCGCCGTGGATCAGGTGAAAAATACCCCCCTGGATTCCGACTTTGACAACACCGCCGGCATCCTGATGCTCATTCCAGGCGTGTTCCTGAAGTTCGTGGTGTGGCTGCTGAAAACCATGGACTATTTCGGTATGCTGCCCCAGTTCCTGCTGGAGGTCAGCCCCTTCCACGGCTCTCTGTTCCTCACCTCCATGGGAAGTCTGGGCATCAAGCCCATTTACCATCATCTGTACGATTTCGGCAATATGCCGGTGTTCGGTGCCTTCGGAATGAAACGCCGGGCCATTGAAGTGAGTGAAGATGGTTCTGTGGTCCAGCGAAAGTATGTGGATGTGAAATTTACCATGGACGAGCGGATTGTAGATGGGTTCTACTATGCCGCCTTTTTCAAGCACTACAAGCGGCTGATGCAGCACCCGGAAGTTCTGGATCATCCCCCGGAGGAGGTTCTTCGTGATATTGACTGAGCAGGAACAGGCCCTTCACTGTCAGCTGTCCCCGGCATATCCCTGGAAGGATCACTTCTGCTGGCTGGATCAGGTGGGCTCCACAAACGATTATCTCAAGCAGGCCGCCCGTGAGGGCGCACCGGAGGGCAGTGTGGTTCTGGCAGAACAGCAGACAAACGGCCACGGCCGGATGGGGCGGACATTTCTCTCCCCTTCCGGTTCCGGCGTTTACCTGAGTGTGCTTCTTCGCCCTCAATGCAAACCGACGGAACTGCTGCACCTGACCTGTGCTGTAGGCGTCGCCATGTGCGACGCTGTGGAGAATGCCACCGGATTCCGGCCCAGTATCAAATGGACCAACGACCTGGTGGCAGGAAAGCGGAAACTGGGAGGCATTCTGACAGAGATGGGACTCAGCACCCAGGGAGAAGTTTCCTTTGCCATTGCAGGAATCGGAATCAACTGTACCCAGGAGCCTGAGGATTTTCCCCCGGAGATTCGGTCCGTGGCCACCTCTCTTCGGATGATTACCGGGGAGGAAGTTTCCCGGGAGCGGCTGGCCGCCGCCATGATGGAGTCTCTGGCCCGGATGTCCCACACCCTTCTGACCCAGAAATCGTCCATGCTGGCCCGCTACCGGAAGGATTGCATCACTCTGGGGAAAGAGATTTCCCTGGTAAGAGGGCAGGAAATTCGCCGGGGTGTGGCCCTGGACATCGACGAAGATGGAGCTTTGATTGTAGAACTTCCTGACGGAACCCGTCAAATTGTCAATTCCGGAGAAGTCAGCATTCGGGGAATGTACGGATATGTGTAATCTTCCCGGAAAAAACACCAAAAGTTATTGCTTTTTCCCTTCGCATTGGTTATACTGAGTATACAAAAAATAAAATGAATTATGGAGGCCTAGGAAATGAAAGCTTTCAACACCTTTCTGAAGATTTTAACCGCCATCGCCGCCGTCGCCGGCGCCATCTACATTGTCGCCACCTATGGCGAGCAGATTGTGGCCTGGGCAAAGCGGATGCTGGCTGCCATGCCCAAATGCCCTTGCAGCAGTGCGGTTGTGTATGATGCCACCGCCGCCGACGAAGCCCCGGCGGAAACGCCTGTTGAGTCTCCTGCGGAGCCCCAGGCTGAGCAGACTCCTGAGGAACCCGCTCCCGAAGTGGTCGTGTCCGATCACGAGCCCGTGGCGGAGGAAGCTGATTTCGCCGAATAATCATAGTGTGGTTGTCAAAAGTCCGGAACAGCGATGAGCTGTTCCGGGCTTTTGCTAAGTGTGCTTGACATTTTATGCAAAGTATGCTATGCTATATTCGCAAAGTTAACTTAGCATTTTATAGAAGAGGGGTTTTCATGAAAACACGCATTCGGGAACTGCGGAAGGCGAGGAAGCTGTCCCAGGAGGAACTGGCTGACGCCGTGGGTACCACACGGCAGACCATTACATCCATTGAAGTGGGCAAATATGTGGCTTCCCTGCCTCTTGCTTACAAAATTGCCCGATATTTCGGGCTCACCATTGAGGAAGTCTTCGACTTCTCGGAACTGGAGGATGGAATATGGAATCATACCGGGAAAAACTGAAGCAGGAAAGCTGGATTCTGGGTCTTTCCTGCGTGGTGCTGCTGGTGTTCGGAGCTTTGGGCATTCTGGGTGAGGTGGGTCTCATCGAGTTCGGGCCTGGAGCGGGAGATTCCCACTGGCAATCCCAGTGGCGGGGCGGCATCACCGGGTCCTGTTTTGCACTTTGCATACTGCTGGCTGTGGGACTGATCCTGGATCTCAGCGCCCTTCGCAGCCAGGAAAAGTTGAAAAAGCACTACGTCAAATCCCATGATGAACGGACCATTCAGGTGAGAACCGCCGCACAGGCCGCAGGCTGCCGGATTTTTCTGATACTGGGCCTGGTGGCGGCTGTGGTAGCGGGATATTTTCACATGGTTGTCAGCCTGACCATTCTGGCCTGTGTATTCGCCCTTGCCATTGTCTGCGCGGGATTAAAACTGTATTACTTCAAAAAATTCTGACAAAATCCCCTGCCCTCCGTAAAACCGGAAAGGCAGGGGATTTTCCTGCTTATCTCAGAATGCAGTGAGAATTTCCACCAGCATCTGCACGCACTGCTCCATATCCTCCACCGGGATATACTCGAATCGTCCGTGATAGTTTTCTCCGCCGGTACACAGGTTGGGACATGGCAGTCCCTCATAGCTCAGCCGGGCGCCGTCCGTACCGCCCCGGATGGGGACCTCCCGGGGGTCCATGCCCACAGCCGCCATAGCTGCTTTTGCCCGCTCCACCACATACATATGAGGCTCGATGCACTTTTTCATGTTGTAGTAGCTGTCCTGTATGGTCAGCTCCAGGGTGCCAGCGCCGTATTTTTCGTTGATGAACCGTGCTGCCTCCGTCATTACGGCCTTTTTCCGGGCGAAATTCTCCGAATCATGGTCACGGATGATATAGTGCAGCTGAGATTCCTCCACCTCGCCCCTCATCTGGGTCAGGTGGATAAACCCTTCATAGCCCTGGGTGTACTCCGGCCGCTGCTGCACCGGCAGCAGTCCGGCAAACTCCATGGCGATCAGCTGGGAGTTGACCATCTTGTCTTTGGCGGAACCGGGGTGGATATTCAGGCCATGGATCACCACCTTGGCATCCGCTGCGTTGAAGTTCTCGTACTCAATTTCTCCCAGGGTGCCGCCATCCACGGTATAGGCATAGTCCGCCCCGAATCCCGGAACATCAAAACCGTCCGCTCCCTGGCCCACCTCCTCATCGGGGGTAAAGCCGATCTTCAAGGTGGCATGCCGCCCGCCCTGGCGGAGCAGGGTGTCCGCAGCCGTCATAATTTCCGCCACGCCGGCCTTGTCATCCGCCCCCAGAAGAGTGGTGCCGTCGGTGACAATCAGGTTCTTCCCTCGGTTCCGGGTCAGGGACTCATAGTCCTTCTCCCGCAGGAATATCCCCTTCTCCGGATTCAGGCAGATATCTCCGCCCTGGTAAGAAACAATACTGGCCTTCACGTTTGCCCCGGAAGCGTCCGGGGAGGTATCCATGTGGGCAATCAGGCCGATGGTGGGCAGCTCCGGATCACCGGGCACCGTGCCGTAGACATAGCCGGAGTCCGTCATCCGGGCATCGGATATGCCCATCTCCTTCATCTCTTCCACCAGGGCTTTAGCCAGCAGTTTCTGCTTTTCCGTTGTGGGGCAGCTGGTGGAATTTTCATCGGACTGGGTGTCGAAGGATACATAGTGCAAAAAACGCTCCGTTACGGTTTTCATGGTGAAGATCCTTTCCTTTTTATTTCTGGTTCAGCTGCCTGGCCAGGCTGGCAGTAACCTGAGCACAGCGATGGGCAGCAATGGTTTCAAATGTGGGATAGTCCATTTCGGCGCTGTCGTCCGCTTTATCGGAAATTGCCCGGATGATCACATAGGGCACGCCGTTTCGGGAAGCGGTCTGGGCTGTTCCCGCCCCCTCCATTTCCGTACACAGGGCGCCGGTCAGGGATATGATAGATTCCTTCTGATCTTTCCGGCAGACAAACTGATCGCCGCTGGCCACCCGCCCAATCCGGGTATGCCCGGGGTTCACTGATTCCGCCGCGGCAAAGGCATAGGAAATCAGCTTTTCATCCGCCGGAAACGCCACGGTGTCAAAGCCCGGCACCTGTCCAACCTGATAGGCCGGACTGATGACGCCGCAATCAAAGTCATGATACATGGCGTCCCGGCTGATGACCAGATCCCCGATGTCCAGTTCATTGCATAAAGAACCAGCCACGCCGGTGTTAACAATGTGGGTGACCTGGAAGCAGTCGCACAGAATCTGGACGCACAGCGCCGCATTCACCTTACCCACGCCGCACTGCACCACCACCACCGGCAGCCCTTCCAGGGTTCCCTCGTAAAAGTCGCTTCCCGCTTTTCTGGTGGTTCTCTGGTTCGTCATTTCCCCCAGCAGGGTTTCCACTTCCACCTGCATGGCGCCAATAATGCCAAGTTTTGTCATACTGTCTCTCCTTCGTCCGCCGGGTAGCGCAGATGCTCCGGCGTAATATTCTCCAACAGGGCACAATATCTGGCACCCCAGTTGTTTGCCATAGGAAGGTTCATATCCAGATAGTTTCCGCAGTCTCTGGCACTGGCACCCGGCACCTCTCCCCGGTAATCCCGGATGAAGCGGAAGCAGTCCAGCACCAGAGGCAGAATCTGCTCAGAAGTATAATCTCCCGTGATCAGCAGATAAAACCCAGTTCTGCAGCCCATGGGGCCAAAATACAGGACCTTATCCTTCCAGTTGGGTTCGTTGCGAAGATAAGTAGCTGCCAGATGCTCGATGGTGTGCACCTCCGCTGTATTCATCACCGGCTCCTGGTTGGGCCTGGTGAGCCGGAGATCAAAGGTTGTAACCGTCTGGGTTCCTGCCTGGTCTTTCCGGGAAACATACAGTCCGGGCAGCAGCCGCAGATGATCAATGGTAAAGCTGGTAATTTTCTCCATGGAAAATTCTCCTTTTGTAGCATAAACTATTATTTTCCGCAGTTGGCGGCATCGATCGCCAGAACCAGAAGCAAGCCGGGCATCTCGTCCGCCGGGTTGTCATAGTGGAGTACATAAGTATCCGTCCAGTTGAAAACCTCTTTGGAAATGGACATCACTTCCCTTGCTCCATCGCATACCCGGTAGTCCCAGCCCATCAGATCCCCGTCCACGCTCCAGCCATGGAAGTCCACCCAATAGCGAGGGCGGAAAAAGGTGAACTCCTTGCGCACCAGGCCCTGGCTGCGCTCACCAATCACAATTTCAAACTGGGGCATCAAGGTAAGCAGTTTCTGATGAATAGAACCCACTTCCTCGCCGCTCCGTTTGTCGTAGACATGAATCTGATGCCCCATGGTCAGGAGCTCCGCACGGACCTCATAACGGGGTTCTCCCGTGTCATCGTAAACATCATAGCTGTCTGTCCAGGAAAAGAAACGCTGCTTGATATACAGCTGCATCCAATCGCCTCCTTTTTCCCCATGATAACACAGGGGATTTTCCTTTTCAAGCTGTGATTTTCCTCTCCCCTCCCGGCTTTTCTCCTGTTCCGGAGGATTTCAGAAGTACAACATTTCTGTTACGACCGGTATCGCTTTTTTTCGCAAATGTGCCAAATGTTCTTGCTTTTTTTCGTTGTCAATGATAGAATATCATTGACTATACCATTGATGGTACCAAAAGGTAGGGATGCATAAATGGGTAAGAACGATTTCGATATCGATTTCGACTTTGAAAAAGAATATGGTTTTGATCCGAAGACACTTCTGGGCTCGGACGCCAATGATGATACGGTAGACCTGAACGAATTTTCCGATGAAGAACTGGGCCTGTCTTCTCAGAATCCCGCTCCCGGCACTTCGGAGGACGCAGACAACTCCCTTTTTGAGGACGAAGATCTCAACGGGGATTTTGATGCGGACGCAGGGCTGGACGATTTCCTGAATATGGGTCGTGAAGCGGAAGAGGAAGAACAGACATATGACGAGGACGACCCGGAGGATTTTTCCGACGCAGAGGATTACCCTGACCATCAGATGTACGATCCGGATCTGTCCGGGGCTGACTACCCCGAGGAGATGGATATGAACCTACAGGATCAGGAGTTTGAAGACCCACAGCAGTACGACCCGGAGCAGTACGATCCGGATTATCCGGATTTTGACAACGGGGAGCAGCCGGGGGAAGCGGACGAAGAACACCCCAGACGAAAAAAGACTGCCGCGCGGCCCAAGCGGAAAGCGCCCAAGGTCAATCTTCCCAAGATTGCCATGCCCAATATCTTCGGCAAGTTCTATGATGTGTATTTCGCCCCCGTGTTCAACAAGGAACTGCGTGAGCCTGCGCCGGACCCCAAGAATCCTCGGCGCCGCCGGCGGAAGGCGCCCATCCAGATCTTTAAGGAGGTTTACCTCCCGCCCATCATTGCCTGTGTCTGCCTGGTTCTGGTGATGTCTTTTGTAATCGGTGCCCTTACCGACTTCATTCAACTGAAAAAGGATGAAGCGGACCGGGCGGAGAGCCATTGGAGTTCCTCCATCAGCGCCGCGGAACAGGAAGCCCAGCGGGTACAGCAGGTAATGGATGAAGCGGAGGCCCTGGTGACCGGTTATGACTATGATGGTGCCATTGCCCTGCTCCAGACACTGGATGTCTCCAACGAGGAGGTCGCTGCCAAGATCCGGGACTACTCCCTGGCAAAGGACCAGCTGAAGGCCCATCAGGACCCCAACGTGATCCCCAACCTGAGCTTCCATGTGCTGATTGAGGATACCGCCCGAGCCTTTGCGGACCAGGAGTTGGGTGGTTCCTACAACCGGAACTTTGTGACCACTGGAGAATTCCGGAAGATTTTGCAGCAGCTGTATGACAACGGCTATGTCCTGGTGGATTTTGACAGCTTCACAGGGTCCAACAAGGACACCTCCGGCAATGACGTATTTGCGACCGTTCCTATCTACCTTCCCGAAGGGAAGAAGCCCGTTATGATTACCGAAACCATGGTAAACTATTATCTGTACATGGTGGACAGCAACGAAGACGGTGTTGCCGACGCCGGCGGCGACGGTTTCGCCAGCAAGCTGGTGATCAGCAATGGAGAAATCAAGAATGAGTACGTGAACGCCAGCGGTGAAACCCTTGTCGGTGACTACGATCTGGTTCCCATCCTGGAGTCCTTCATCAAGGAACATCCAGACTTCTCCTATCGAGGTGCCCGGGCGACCTTGGCAGTCAGCGGTAAAGATGGTGTCCTCGGTTATCGCTGCACCAACGAATTCGTGGCAACAAAGGGTCAGGATTATGTGGATCAGGAAAAGGCACAGGCCATGGAAGTGGCCAAGGCGCTGAAGGAGAAAGGATATACCTTTGCCTGCTATACCTTCGGCGATGTAGCCTACGCCTCTTACAGCGTGCAGCAGATTTCTGCCGATATCCAGTCCTGGACACAGCAGGTTTTGCCTGTTTTGGGCGGAGACTGCAATATCTTTATCTTTGCCAAGACCAGTGGTCTGACCTCCTATGGCACCACCAGTCAGGCCTTCAATGCTATTTACAACAGCGGTTTCCGGTATTTCATCACCCATGGAACCCAGCCTTCGGCAGAGGTGAACACCAACTATGTCCGCCAGAACCGTCTGATGGTCACCGGCGAATATATGCAGCACTACGCCAATTACTTCAATAACACCAGCTATACCCTCTTCGATGCATCTCTGGTGCTGGACAGCGCCGCCCGCGGCAACGTTCCCACCGGCTGATGAAACAAATTACACAGCGCCGGGAAAGTCCCGGCGCTGTTTTGTAAGGAGCTGCTATGGAAATCAAACCCGGAAAATACCGGCACTTCAAGGGAAACCTTTACGAGGTGATCGGCGTGGCATCCCATTCGGAGACTCTGGAACCCATGGTGGTTTACCGTGCCCTGTACGGCGAAGGCGGACTGTGGGTTCGTCCAGCGGCCATGTGGTCGGAAACCGTGGAGCGGGATGGCTACTGCGGCCCACGGTTTTCTCCCGTGGAAGAAGGAACGGACGCACCGTAAAGGATGCGTCCGTCTTTTTTTATTTGCTTCCCCGGAGTTCGATGATCTGATCCCGCAAAACCGCGGCGTATTCGTATTCCATCATCCGTGCAGCTTCCTTCATCTGCTTCTCCAGACGGGCAATCTCCCGTTCCTTCTCCGCCTTGGTCATCTTCACACCACTGCGGCCTTTTCGCTCCGCCGTGGGGGAAGAAATTTCGATCAGGTCCCGGACCGATTTGATAACGGTTTTGGGCACAATGCCATGTTCCTGATTGTAGGCATTCTGAATGCTTCTGCGCCGTGCCGTCTCGTCCATAGCCTTTCGCATGGAAGGCGTTACGGAATCGGCATACATGATGACCTTGCCTTCCGCATTCCGGGCTGCCCGGCCAATGGTCTGAATCAGGCTGGTTTCGCTGCGAAGGAAGCCCTCCTTATCCGCATCCAGAATGGCCACCAGGCTGACTTCCGGCAGGTCCAGGCCTTCCCGCAGCAGGTTGATTCCTACCAGCACATCAAATTTTGCCATCCGCAGATCCCGGATAATCTCCATCCGCTCCATGGCGCCGATGTCCGAGTGCATATACCGGACCTTAATTCCTGCCTTTTGCAGATAGGTGGTCAGATCCTCCGCCATCTTCTTGGTCAGGGTAGTCACCAGCACCCGCTCCTGCTTTGCGGTCCGGGCATTGATTTCACCGATCAAGTCGTCAATCTGTCCGTCAATGGGCCGCACTTCCACCTCCGGGTCCAGAAGGCCGGTGGGACGGATCACCTGCTCCACAATCTGCCCGGAGCGGGTCTGCTCGTACTCTCCAGGAGTAGCGGAAACATAGATCACCTGGTTGATTTTCTGGTCAAATTCCGTAAAATTCAGGGGACGGTTGTCGTAGGCCGAGGGCAGGCGGAAACCGTAGTTCACCAGGGCGTCCTTCCGGCTCCGGTCTCCGGCATACATCGCCCGGCACTGAGGCAGGGTTACATGGCTTTCGTCGATAAACATGAGAAAATCCTTGGGAAAATAATCCAGCAGCGTGGTAGGCGGCGTTCCCGGCGCCCGTCCCTGGATTACCCGGGAATAGTTCTCAATGCCGTTGCAGAATCCGATTTCCGTCAGCATCTCCAAATCGTAAGCGGTGCGCTGGGCGATCCGCTGAGCCTCAATCAGCTTGTCCTTTGAACGGAACCAGGCAACCTGCTGGTCGCACTCCTTCTGAATTTCCAGCATGGCCCGTTGGAGCTTTTCTTTGGAGGCCACATAGTGGCTGGCGGGGTAGATGGCCACATGGTCCACATACCGTTCCGCAATTCCGGAAACCGCATTGATCTCGCTGATCCTGTCCACTTCATCTCCGAAAAATTCTACCCGGATGGCCCGTCCCGACCAATAGGCGGGATAGATTTCCAGGGTATCCCCACGGAGCCGGAACTTGTTCCGGGAAAAGTCCAGATCATTCCGCTCATAGCGAATCTCCGCCAGTTTTTTCAGCACATCATCCAAAGGATATTCCTGCCCCACCCGCAGGGAAATCACCATGCTTTTATAATCAATAGGGTCACCCAGACCATACAAACAGCTGACAGAACTGACCACAATCACATCCCTCCGCTCAAACAGAGCGGAGGTTGCGGAGTGGCGCAGCCGGTCTATCTCCTCGTTGACGGAGGCATCCTTTTCAATGTAGGTATCCGTGTGGGCAATATAGGCCTCGGGCTGGTAGTAATCATAATAGGAAATAAAATATTCCACCGCGTTTTCCGGGAAAAACTCCCGGAACTCACTGCACAGCTGGGCGGCCAGGGTCTTGTTATGGGCCAGCACCAGGGTAGGCCGGTTCAGCTGGGCAATCACCGACGCCATGGTAAAGGTCTTGCCGGAACCGGTTACACCCAGAAGGGTCTGCTCCCGCAATCCCCAATTCACCCCGTTAACCAGTCCGGCAATGGCCTGGGGCTGATCTCCGGAGGGGCTGTATTCCGAAACCAGTTTGAATTGATCCATTTCTTTTCCTCCTTATGGCAGCATTGGCACGTCAAACCGATAGCCGGATTGAACCATAGATACGTAGTCCCCTTCCGAAACCACGATGTGATCGGCCAGGTGTACCTCCACCGCCTGGAGCGCCGCCGCAATCCGGCGGGTAGTCTGCACGTCCTCCACTGAGGGAACCGCCACGCCGCTGGGATGGTTGTGAGCCAGAACCACTGTGGTGGCCCGGGTGTTCAGCGCCACCTCTACAATGGAGCGGACAGAGATACTGGCAGAGTTCACGCTCCCCTCCCCCACTTCCCGGCAGCAGATCACCTTGCATTTGGCATCCATGCACAGCAGGAATACCGTTTCCCGGGTCCGGCCGAAAAAGTAGGGCACCAGGTAGGCGCCGCAGGCATCCAGCGTAGTCAGCATCTCCACCCGCTGGCTGCAGTCCACCTGGTAATACCGGCTCAGAGCCGTGACCAGGCTCAGCAGCGTTGCGGAATGGTCGCTGATCCCCGGCACCTTTTTTAGTTCCTCCACCGGCGCTTCCAGTACCCGGGACAAACTGCCGAAGTGGGCCAGCAGCTCATGGGCGATGGGATTGGTATCCTTTTGGGGAATGGCGTAAAACAGAAGCAGTTCCAGCGCCTGGGTATCCGTAAAATTGTCCAGGCCCTCCGTCAGGAACCGCTCTTTCAGCCGTTCCCGGTGACCTTTGTGTATGGATGCTTTGGCCATAGCTTCACCTCAAATAAAATTGCCCTTGCTATTTTTGTCGAATCCCGGTACAATGAAGATACCCGTCGAATCCCGCCGGGTAAGAAATCCGGCTTTTTGCATATGCTACAGACACACGAAGGAGGACCCAAATGGAAGAAAATCGAGATATATTCAGCATGCTGGATTTACAGCTTCGCCCTGGGTTCTGTGTCAAGGATCATCAGATTCTCCACGTCAACCCCGCTGCTCAGGGGCTGCCCCTCTCTCCCGGAGCGGACATACGCACTCTGCTGGCCACCGGGCAGGAAGAATACGAGGATTTTCAGGGAGGATGTCTGTCCCTTGCCCTGAACCTGATGCCCGAAGGATGTGGGGTGACCGTCACCCGTGTGGATGGTTGGGATATCTTCCTCTTTGACCCGCTTCAGGAGGACAGCGCCTTGCAAGCCATGGCATTGTCCGCCCAGGAGCTGCGCCAATCCCTCAGCAGCATTATGATCGCCGCTCAGCGCATGATCCCTCTGGCTTCCCAGGAGAATCCACACGGCGCAGAACAGGCAGCGCTTCTGAACCGTGGGATGCACCAGATGCTGCGCACCATCAGCAATATGTCTGACGCTGGACGTTATCACACGGGCTATCACCCGGAATATCAGAATCTCACCGCTCTGTTTGGAGAAATCCTGGAAAAGGCCCAGACTCTGCTGAACTCCGCAGATCTTAATCTGGAATTCTCCATCCCCGATCAGCCCATCTTCGGAATGGCAGATGCTGAGCAGCTGGAACGCGCTGTTTTGAACCTGCTATCCAATGCTGGGAAAGCCTCCGAAAAAGGGGGAACCATTTCCGCCGCCCTCACCCGCCGGGGGAAGATGCTCCGGCTGTGCGTTCAAGACAGCGGCAAAGGAATTCCTGAAGCAGTGCGGGGAAACGTCTTTCAGCGTTATCTGCGGCACCCTTCTTTGGATGACAGCCTGAACGGAATCGGGCTGGGCTTTGTTCTGATCCGCAGCGCTGCTGCCAATCACGGGGGCACCGTGCTGATTGACCAGCCCGGGAAAACCGGAACACGGGTGACCATGACCATCGCCCTGCGGGAATCGGGAACCGATGTGCTCCGCTCCCCGATTCTCCGCCCGGATTACGCCGGTGGATGGGATCACGCCCTGGTTGAGCTGTCCGACTGTCTGCCCCTGCAAGTCTATCGTCCAGAGAATTGACGATCCGGAATGTCCCGGCTGGTTACCAGCCGGGGTTTTTCATTCAGGGGTTCAGATAGGATTTCAGGTACTGCCCGGTATAGCTCTGTTCCACCTTGGCCACTTCCTCCGGAGTGCCGGTGGCGACCACATAGCCACCGCCGCTGCCGCCCTCAGGCCCCAAATCAATGATATAATCCGCGGTTTTGATCACGTCCAGATTGTGTTCAATCACCAGGACCGTATTGCCGGCATCCACCAGGCGCTGCAGAACGTCAATCAGTTTATGAATGTCCGCTGCATGAAGTCCGGTGGTGGGCTCATCCAGAATATAGATGGTCTTCCCTGTTGCCACCCGGGCAAGCTCCGTGGCCAGCTTCACCCGCTGGGCTTCACCGCCGGAGAGGGTAGTACTGGACTGTCCCAGTTTCACATATCCCAGACCAACTTCCACCAGAGTTTGGGCCTTTCGGCGGATTTTGGGCAGATTCTCAAAGAAATCCACCGCTTCCTCCGCCGTCATATCCAGAACCTGGGCGATATTCTTCCCCTTGTAGTGTACTTCCAGAGTTTCCCGGTTGTACCGGGCACCGTGGCATACCTCACAGGGCACGAACACGTCCGCCAGGAAGTGCATTTCAATTTTCACCAGGCCGTCACCATTGCAGGCCTCGCACCGTCCGCCCTTTACGTTAAAGGAGAACCGTCCCGGGCCATAACCCCGGATTTTGGCATCGTTTGTGGAGGCAAACAGATCCCTGATATCATTGAACAGCCCCGTATAGGTTGCGGGGTTGGAACGAGGCGTCCGTCCGATGGGGCTCTGGTCAATGTCAATGACCTTGTCCAGGTATTCCATTCCCTCCACACACCGGCAGGCCCCGGGGCGGGTGCGGGCATGATTCAGCTTGCCCAGGAGGGTCTTGTTCAGCACTTCGTTGACCAGACTGGACTTTCCGGACCCGGAAACGCCTGTCACGCAGGTCAGGGTCCCCAGAGGGATCTGGACGTCCACGTCTTTCAAATTGTTTTCCGCTGCACCCCGTACCGTCAGGAAATTCCCGTTTCCAGTACGGCGTTGGGTCGGAACAGGAATTTTCTTTACGCCGGACAGGTATTGCCCCGTGATGGACTCTTTACAGGCAAGAATATCCTCCAGCGTACCAGCAGCCACGATTTCTCCTCCGTGGCTGCCCGCTCCCGGGCCCACATCCACAATGAAATCCGCCGCCCGCATGGTGTCCTCGTCATGCTCCACCACAATCAGGGTGTTGCCCAGGTCCCGAAGCTTTTTCAGCGTACCCAGAAGTTTGTCATTGTCCCGCTGGTGCAGACCAATGGAAGGCTCATCCAGAATGTACAGGACCCCCATCAACGAGGATCCGATCTGGGTAGCCAGGCGGATTCGCTGGTTTTCGCCGCCGGACAGGGTACCGGAAGCTCTGGACAGGGTCAAATAGCTCAGTCCCACATCGGAAAGGAACTGAAGCCGGGATCGGATTTCCTTCACGATCTGCTCTGCCACCAGGGCCATATTCCCTTCCAGCTTCAACTGCTCCATAAACTGCAGTTCTTCCAGAATGCTCATCCGGCAGAAGTCCATAATGCCGATACCTCCCACGGTAACCGCCCGGGCGATCTCCGAAAGCCTGTCCCCGTGGCACTGGGGACAGGGCGCCGTGGTCATGCACTCCTCCAGTTCCTTTCTGGCCGCGTCCGACTGGGTTTCCCGGTACCGGCGGGACACGTTGTTCAGGATTCCTTCAAAGGGCTGCTCCAGCACCCCCATGCCGTTGCCCCGGTTGTAAGTCATCCGAAGCTTCTCCCCTTTGGTACCGTAGAGAATCACGTTCATAGCATCCCTGGAAAGTTCCTTTACCGGGGCCGTCAAAGAAAAATGATATTTTTGTGCCAGCGCCTCAAAATACATCCGGAAAATGGAATCCGTCCGGGCGCTCTGCCAGCCGGGAGCCTGAATGGCCCCGTCAAAAATCGACTTGTCCTTGTCCGGGATCACCAGGTCCTCGTCAGCGATCAGCTGAAATCCCAGGCCGGTGCAGCTGGGGCAGGCACCGCTGGGATTGTTGAAGGAAAACATCCGGGGTTCCAGTTCCGTCAGGCTGATGCCGCAGTCATCACAGGCATAATTCTGGGAAAAACTCAGTTCTTCCTGGGTTGCGGGAAGGGAAATGGTCACCAGGCCGCCGGAATGGTTGCAGGCCGTTTCAATGGAGTCGGTCAAACGGCGGCGAAGACCTTCTTTCAGCACCAGCCGATCCACCACCAGTTCAATGGTGTGTTTTTTATTCTTCTCGCAGTTGATCTCTTCTGTCAGGTCATACAGGATTCCATCCACTCGCACCCGGGAAAAGCCCGCTTTCCGGGCATCCTCAAAGACTTTCTTATGCTCGCCCTTTTTCCCCCGGATGACCGGAGAAAGCACCAGGAATTTGGCTCCCTCCCCCAGATTTTCCACCCGGTCCACAATCTGGTCAATGGTCTGCCGGCGAATCTCCTTGCCGCATTTGGGACAGTGGGGTATGCCCACCCGTGCCCACAGAAGACGCAGGTAGTCGTAGATCTCCGTCACCGTTCCCACCGTGGAACGTGGATTCTTGGAGGTGGTCTTCTGATCGATGGAAATGGCCGGTGAAAGGCCGTCAATGGAATCCACGTCCGGCTTGTCCATCTGGCCCAAAAACTGCCGGGCATAGGAACTCAGGCTCTCCACATATCGCCTCTGACCCTCGGCATAGATGGTATCAAAAGCAAGACTGGATTTTCCGGATCCGCTCAATCCAGTAAACACCACCAGTTTGTCCCGGGGAATCGTCAGGTTGATGTTTTTCAGATTGTTCTCCCTGGCCCCCTGGATTCGGATTTGATCGTTCATAAATCGCTCCTAAGTCTTAAAAATCATTACAAAGTAGTATAACACAGTTTGTCGATTCTCACAAGGTGTGTTTCAAACAAAATTTCGGTTTATATCAAATCCCCCCTCATTTCTTTTCCTGTATTTTACAAAAAAGAATCTCAATTTTCTCGTTATTTTGTCCGTATTTCTATTGCTTTTCCACCTGCTCTGATGCTATAATGGACTCGTACAGTTTGCCCGGTCGCTTCCGGGTACAGGTAAACAAGAAAATATAGAAATTAAAGCGAGGTATTCATTCGATGATTGCATACGGTGAAAACATTCAGGTTTTCTGCGGCAACTCCAATCCCAAGTTTGCTCAGACCATCTGTAAAGAGCTGGGCATCGAAATGGGAAAAGCCACGGTCAAGCATTTTGCTGACGGCGAGGCATCCGTTTCTCTGGAAGAAACCGTCCGTGGCTCCGACGTATTCCTGGTTCAGTCCACCTGCAAGCCCGTCAATGACCACCTGATGGAACTACTGGTGATGATCGATGCCTGCCGCCGTGCTTCCGCAGGCCGGATCACCGCTGTTATCCCCTACTTTGGGTATGCCCGTCAGGATCGGAAAGCCAAGTCCCGGGATCCCATCTCCGCGAAGTTGGTTGCCAATATGCTCACCGCCGCCGGTGCCGACCGGATTCTGACCATGGATCTGCACGCTGCGCAGATTCAGGGTTTCTTCGACATCCCTCTGGATCACCTGCTGGGTAATGTTACCTTCGTTGACTACTACATGAAGAAATTCCCCGAAGATCAGTTCAATCACGAAGAATTCGTCGTTGTGTCTCCTGACGTGGGTTCTGTGGGCCGCGCCAGAGCCTTCGCCGCAAAGGTGCATATGGGTCTGGCTATTGTGGACAAGCGCCGTCCCAAGGCCAATGTTTCTGAGGTCATGAACATCATCGGCGACGTGAAGGACAAGACCTGCATCCTGTATGACGACATGGTGGATACCGCTGGCTCTCTGTGCAATGCCGCCAAGGCCCTTGTGGAAATCGGCGGTGCCAAGGAAGTTTATGCCTGCGCCACCCATGGTGTTCTCTCCGGTCCCGCCTACGAGCGTCTGGAAGCCAGCCCCATCAAGGAAATGCTCTTCCTGAACACCATCCCCGAGAAAGAAAACACCCCCAGCGGCAAGTGCAAGTTCCTGGACGTGGCTCCTGTGTTCGCCCGTGCCATTGAGCACATTCACGGCGCCACTTCCATTGCCGATCTGTTCTGAGCCGTGTTGGGAAAATCAGATTCCGAAAGCTGGCTGATTGCAGGGCTGGGAAATCCTGGTCCGGAGTACGTTAAAACCCGTCATAACTGTGGGTTCCGCGCACTGGACCTGCTGGCACAGTCACTGGACTGCAAAGTAGACAAGCTGAAGTTTCAGGGTCTGTACGGGCAGACTTCCTATCATGGGAAGAAGCTTTTTCTGCTGAAGCCTCAGACCTTTATGAATCTGTCCGGCCGCTCGGTCCTACAGCTGTCTGCCTATTTTCACATTCCGCCCCAGCGGATCATCGTCCTGTTTGACGATATTTCCCTGGCTCCGGGGCGGCTTCGTGTCCGGGCGGAAGGTTCCGCCGGCGGACACAACGGCATCAAATCCATTATTCAGGAGCTGGGCAGTCAGTCCTTCCCCCGGGTAAAAATTGGAATAGGCGCCAAGCCCACCCCAGAGTTTGACCTGGCGGCCTGGGTGTTGTCCACCTTCTCTGCCAATGAAGAGAAGGCGCTTGCCTTCTCCTTGGAAAATGCAGGGAAAGCCGCCCTCACCATCGTGGAAAGCGGCGTTCCGGAGGCCGCCAGCCGGTTCAACGGCTCTCATCCGGAATAAAAAGAGAGATATTGTCAAAGCGCCACGGAAAGGGGGTAATCTTCCCCCTTTCCGCGTTGTTGCGTGGAGAAAACAACCAATTTCGAGGTATCGCCATGGAAGAATTGTTGCAGCTTCTGAACACCATCGGGGACTATCGTTCCATGCTTGCCACACTGCAGCAGGGACAGAGCGTTGCCGTCACCGGCATCGGCCAGATCAACCGCAGTCACATGATTGCAGGCATTTCCCGCAGCTGTGTCCGGCCCATGGTCATTGTCTGTCAGGACGACATGGCCGCCCACCGCCTTCAGGAAGAATTAAAGGGATTTCTTGGAGAGTCCGCCCCGATTCTTCCCAGCCGGGAACTGACTCTATATGATGCAGCGGTTGTCTCCCGATCCTGGGAGCAGAAACGGCTGCGCCAGCTGTATGATCTGGCGATGGAAAAAACGCCCATGCTTCTGACCAGCTGGGAAGCCCTCAGTCTGCGGACCATTCCAAAATCCACGCTGCTGCACACTGCCTTTACCCTGGAAACCGGGAAGGAATATCCCCTTCCCGAACTGATTGACCGTCTGACCGCAGCGGGATACAGCCGGTGCGGGATGGTGGAGGGCAGCGGTCAGTTCGCCATCCGGGGCGGTATTGTGGATGTGTTCTCCCCCGCTGCCGACCAACCCATCCGCATGGAATTCTTCGGGGATGAATTGGATACCATGGGTTATTTTGACCCGGTGTCCCAGCGCCGCAATGAGAACACAGACCGGGTAACCATCCTCCCGGTGTGCGAAACGCTGCCTGGTCTGCACCCCAAAGGGGTCGAAGGCCTTTGTCAGGATCTGGCCAATCTGATTTCCCGACAGAATCGCCGGAAAAACCGGAACGATGCCCTGATTTCCACCCTGACCAAAGATCTGGAAAAATATGAAAATGGCCTTTCCAATCCGGCCTCCGATCGGTATATGGCCCTGATTTATCCGGAAATGGCCGCCGCCGCCGACTACATTCCAGGCGATGCCCTGGTTGTGGTCTGTGATCACAGCAGCCTTCAGCGCACCGCCCGGAGCCGTTCGGAAGAGATGGGCATGCAGTTGGACAGTCTGCTTCAGGGTGGACTGCTGGTGGGAGAGCTGTGCGATTTTGTATGCCAATGGGAGGATTTCTGCAAAAGTCTGACCGGACACACCGTGGTATATTTTGACGCCTTCGGCGGCACCTCCTACCCGGAGGAGTGCCCTCCCAAGCAGCTTTTCCCTTTGACCGCCAAGCAGCTTCCCGGCTACGGCGGCAACATGGACACCGCCGCTTCTGATCTGGCCCACTATCAGAAAATGGAATTCGGCTCCCTGGTGTTGTGTGGCTCCCGTCGTCGGGCGGAACTGATGCAGGAAATGCTGAGTCAGCGGGGGCTTTCCAGCTTCCTGTGCATTCCTCTGAGCACCCTGCCCAAGCCTGGTCAGATTTTGCTCAGCGACGGTTCCCTGCCCTTCGGCATGGAGTATCCCCTGTCCAAAATCGCCGTTCTCACCGAAGGCCAGCTTCTTTCCCGGAATGTTCCCAAGAAAAAAGCCGCAAAGAAAACCGGCTCCACCAATCGTCAGAAACTGAACTCCTTCACCGATCTGGTGCCCGGGGATCTGGTGGTTCACGAAAATTATGGCATCGGCCGCTTTGTCGCCATGGAGCAGATTAAAGTGGACAATGCGGTGAAAGACTATATTAAGATTGCTTATCAGGGCAGCGATACCCTGTTCGTCCCGGCCACCCAGCTGGATCTGGTCAGCAAATACATCGGCGGCGGAGAAAATGCTCAGGTGAAGCTGAACAAGATCGGCTCTGACGCCTGGCAGAAAACCAAAGCCAAGGCCCGGAAGGCTGCCAAGGATATGGCCGGGGAACTGATTCAGCTCTATGCTGCCCGGAAACGCCAGCCCGGCTATGCTTTTTCCGCCGATGCCCCCTGGCAGCGGGAGTTTGAAGAAAACTTCCCCTATCCGGAAACAGATGACCAGCTGCGCTGCATTGCCGACATCAAGCGGGATATGGAATCCCCCACCCCCATGGATCGGCTGCTGTGCGGGGACGTTGGCTTCGGAAAAACGGAGGTGGCCCTTCGAGCTGTGATGAAGGCAGTGATGGACGGCAAGCAGGTGGCCATCCTGGTGCCCACTACCGTGCTGGCCCAGCAGCATTATCAGACCGCCGTGGCCCGGTTCCGGGGTTTCCCCGTAAACATCGACGTGCTCAGCCGGTTCCGAACTCCGAAGCTGCAGCAGCAAACCCTGCAGAAGCTCAGGGCCGGTTCCATTGATCTGATCATCGGTACCCACAAGCTGCTGCAAAAAAGCGTTCAATTCAAGGATCTGGGGCTTTTGATTATTGACGAGGAGCAGCGCTTCGGTGTCAGCCATAAGGAACGGCTGAAGGAAATGTCCAAGGGCGTAGATGTGCTGACCCTCTCGGCAACCCCCATTCCCCGGACACTGAACATGGCGCTGTCCGGCATCCGGGATATGTCCACCATTGAGGAGCCCCCTGCCGACCGGTATCCGGTGCAGACCTTTGTGATGGAGCACAATACCGCTGTGCTGGATGACGCCATCCGCCGGGAGGTGGAACGGGGCGGCCAGGTTTACTATCTGCACAATCGGACGGAAACCATTGACGAATGCGCCAGTGCCCTCCAGCGTCGGATCCCCGGCCTGCGGGTGGGAGTGGCTCACGGTCAGATGAGTGAGGAAGCTCTGGGCGAGGTCATGCAGGCCATGACCGAGGGTGAAATCCAGGTGCTGGTATGCACCACCATCATCGAAACCGGCCTGGACATTCCAAACGCCAATACCCTGATTATTGAAAACGCCGACCGGTTCGGCCTGTCCCAGCTGCATCAGCTCCGGGGGCGGGTAGGACGCTCCACCCGGCACGCCTATGCCTATTTCACCTACCGTCCGGACAAAAACCTGACGGAAATTGCGGAAAAACGGCTGTCTGCCATCCGGGATTTTGCGGAATTCGGCTCCGGCTTCAAAATTGCCATGCGGGATCTGGAAATCCGGGGTGCCGGCAACCTGCTGGGTTCCGAGCAGTCTGGCCATATGATGAGTGTAGGCTATGATATGTACCTGAAGCTGCTGGATGAGGCGGTTCTGGAGGAGAATGGCGAGATGCCCAAGGCACCGGACTGCACCGCCGATCTGAACGTCACCGCCAATGTGGACAAAGCCTATGTCTCCCGGGGAGAAGAGCGAATGGATCTGTATCGCCGGATGGCTGCCATCCGCACCCAGGAAGATGCCGACGATCTGCTGGACGAAATTGTGGATCGGTACGGTGAACCACCCAAGGGCGTGCTGAACCTCATCGACATCGCACTGCTCCGAGCCAAAGCCCGGGAGGCGGGAATTCAGGATATCCGGCAAAAGGCTGGGGATGTGCTGTTTACCCTCAGCAATCTGCATTTCGAAGCGGTGTCTTCCCTGTGCTCCGACCCGGATTACAAATCCCGGCTCACATTCCTGGCCAATACAAAAGAGCCTACCCTCCGGCTGAAGCTTTCCTCCGGGGTGGACAGTCTGAAGCAGAGCAAGGTGTTTGTGGACAAGTACCGCAGCGTGCTGAATTCTTAAGAAAATGTTAGGATTCTTGCTTTTCGAAAAGATTATGCTATAATACCTTAAACTTTTTATCCTGCAACAGGAGGACGTGCCATGGCACAAGGTAAATTTTCCCAACCCAGGCCCCACCGGGACGAAGAACGGCAGATTGAAAAAACCTTCCGTCAGCTCACCGGCCAGGAGCCCATTCCCAAGCCCGAACCGGGCCTGGACTTTGAACACACCGAAACATCATTCCAGGAGGCATCTCCTCAATCAGAGGTAAATTCCTCCCAGGAGGCCACGGGGGAAGATCTTCTCCGAGAGGTTCTCAACTTCCCGGGAGAGGATGACTCCCAGTCTCCCAAATCCGACGCTCGTACGTCTCATGCTCAGGAATCCTCCCCCTGGGAGGATTCCGGGAGCCCATCGGAGGAAGACGATCCAGAGCAGCCGGAAAACCCGGTCCTGTACTGGCTGAACACCGCAATGGATTTTTGCACCAAGTACAAGAAATACGTTCTGGCAGGTCTGTGCGCCATAGCGCTGATTCTGATTGTTAGCGTGGTGGGGATTTTTCTGGCCAGCGCCTCTGATCCCTACGACGGGAAAATTCTGGACAATGTGTTTCTCGGAGATATCCCCGTGGGCGGCATGACCGAAGACGAAGCCATCTCCGCAGTGAAAACCATCACCGATCAGACCTACGGCGCAGAGCCCATGGTAATAGACCTGTCTGGTGTACAGGTAGAACTGTCCGCTAAGGACACCAAAGCGACTTTGGATGTGAAAAAAGCGGTGGCCGCCGCTTATTCCTATGGCAGAACCGGCTCCGCCCAGGAAAAGGAGCAAGCCTATGCCGCTTCCAAAATCCAGCCCTATGTCGTCGACCTTACAGACTATGTGGATGTGGATGAAGGATACATCCGCAGCGTGCTGGAAAGCTATGCGGGAGATTCCGGGAGTACCCTGACCCAGACCAAATATGGCCTGGAGGGTGAACAGCCGGAGCTTTCTGCGGATAAATTTGATGAAAAAGCCCCCGGTCAGACTCTGGTAATCACCATGGGTACCCCGGGTATTGGGTTTGATCCGGAGGCGGTGCTTCAGCAGGTTCTGGAGGCCTATGGAGACCACAAGTTTCTGGTGACGGTAGAGACCGTTGAGGAACTGACGGAGCCGGATCCCATCAATCTGGAATCCATCTACAAGGAATTCTATATTGCTCCGGTAAATGCCACCATCGATCCAACCACTTCCGAAATCAAGCCCGGCTCCTACGGCTATGAGTTTGATCTGGAAGAAGCAAAAAAACTGGTGGACGAAGCGGAATTCGGAGAAGAAATCCGTATTCCCATGGAATACATTGAGCCGGATATTTTGGACGAATCTTCTCTGTTCCAGGATGTTCTGGGCTCCGGGCAGACCAAGCATAACACCAACGAAAACCGGAACACTAACCTGCGGCTGGCCTGTCAGGCCATTAACGGTGTGGTGCTGAATCCCGGCGAGACCTTCTCCTTCAACGATACTCTAGGCCAGCGCACCGCCGCAAAGGGTTATAAGCCGGCCCCGGCCTACTCCGGCAATGAAACGGTGGACGAAATCGGCGGCGGTATCTGTCAGGTTTCCTCCACCCTATACTACAGCGCTCTGCTGGCGGATATGGAAATCGTTTCCCGCATCAATCATGGCTTTGTGCCCACCTACATTGATTACGGTATGGACGCAACTGTGAGTTGGAAATCCCCGGATTTCCAATTCCGCAACAACAGCCCTTATCCTGTGAAAATCCAGGCGGAAGTGTCTGACGGCTACGTGAAAGTGCAGATTCTCGGCACCGACAACCGGGACTACTATGTGAAGATGAAGTACAAAATCACCGCAACCCAGGAACCGGGCACTGATTACGAAGACTATGCCTACGAAAATGAACTGGGTTACAAGGACGGCGACGTAATCAAGGAAGGCGTAACCGGTTATACCGTCAAAACCTATAAGTGTAAGTATGACAATCAGACCAACGCTCTGCTGTCCGAAGAATACGAAGCCACTTCCCAGTACAAAACCGTAAACAAGGTTGTGGCCCGGGTGGAGAAGCCGCCGGAGACCACGGTGCCGGAAACCACCGTACCGGAGACCACAGTACCGGAAACCACCGTACCGGAAACCACCGTACCGGAAACCACCGTACCGGTGACCACGGCTCCCCCTGAGACAACACAGCCGCCTGTCGAAACCACAGCTCCCGTGGAAACAACCACCCCTCCTACTGAAGAAACGGCTCCCCAGCCCCCTGCTCCGGAGGATGCAGCCCCCACTGTTGCTGATGCAGCGTGAAGAAAAGACGCAGCCGAAAATCGGCTGCGTCTCTTTTTACTTAGTGCGGATATCCAGGTGGTAGTCAATTTCTCCTGCGTCGCTGTTTTCGATGTGAATCTGGTATGTCAAGTCGATGGTTCCCCCATCCGGCACAATGTCGAAGAAAACACGGGTGGCTTTCACGGTGAGCATCAAAGCCCCGAAAGGCATCTGATACAGGGAATCGTGGGAGACGCCTTCCTGAAAAACCATCTTCGAATGTAGGGAGCCCGTCCGACTCAGAACCACCTTTCCTGGAACCACCCGGAAGGTGGTTGTAACCCCTTCCAGCCCGGTCAGGGCGCTTTCTTCATATACAATGTCCCAGCCGCCGTCCCGGAACTCCATGGTTCCCTCGGTTACCAGCTCAATCACTTCCGGTTCCTGACCCACATAGGTCTGGCGGCCCCGGAGGGACAACACAACCGGCTGCTTCATCGGCAGGCCTCCAGCGCCAGCCGAATCAGCTCGTCAATCAGCTTGCTGTAGGGAATCCCACTGGCTTCAAAAAGTTTTGGATACATGGAAATGGACGTAAAGCCCGGAATGGTGTTGATCTCATTGAACACCACCCGGTTTTCCTCGTAAGTCACAAAGAAATCCACCCGGCTCAGGCCCTGGCAGCCGATGGCGCTGTACACTTTTACCGCCGCATCCCGCACCACTTCTCCCACATCTTCGGGGATCCGGGCAGGAATATAGGCGGTAGAAGTATCAGTGAGGTATTTGGCATCGTAGTCATAGAATTCTGCGCCGGAGTCAATCTCTCCACAAATCGAGGCCACAGGGTTCTCGTTGCCCATCACCGCAATTTCAATTTCCCTGCCGTGGATAAACTCCTCCACAAGGATCTTGCTGTCATAGGCCGCCGCAGCCTGCAGGGCGCCGCGCAGGGAGTCCCGGTCAGTTGCCTTGGAAACCCCCACGGAGGAACCGGTTCCTGCCGGCTTGACAAACATGGGATAGTGGAAGCGATTCTCCAGGGTGTCAAGGGTATTCTCCATTCTGCCGGACAGATCCTGGGTGCGAACCAGTTGCCAGGCAGCCTGGGTTACCCCTGCCTGGTCCACCACCAGCTTGGTCAGAGTTTTGTCCATGGCCACAGCGGACGCCGACACATGGGGGCCTACATAGGGGATGCCCGCCATCTGGAGCAGGCCCTGCATGGCTCCGTCCTCTCCGTTTTCTCCGTGTAGAACCGGGAAAACCACATCAAGATGCTCCCGTACAACCGTATCTCCCTCAAAACTCAGAAGTCCCTGGCCCCGGACCGGAGAGATTGCCGCCCGCCGGTTCCCGGGATAGTCCTTCCAGGTTCCCTTGGGGAGCATGGAGTAGTCCGTGCCGCCGAACAGAATCCACTCTCCCTCCCGGGTGATTCCCACAGGGAAGAGGTTGTAGCTGTCCTTGTCGATATTATTCAGCACAGATTCTGCCGACCGCAGGGAAACCTCATGTTCCGGGCTTATGCCGCCGAATAGAATGCAGACGTTTAATTTTTTCACGATATCGCCTCGTTTATCAGATTATTCTCAATTTCAACTGGAAATCTATACGATGTGTGCTATAATAAAGATGGGGTGGCGAAGAAGAATCTTCCCCCTCCAGTCCAGATCACCTGCTCTGGAAAACCGCAGCAAGGAGGTTCGCCATGCAAATTGAACTGAGCAGCAAAGAATTTCGCCGACTGTTGGATTTGGTATATATCGGCAACTGGGTTCTGAACTCTACCCGGGGAGATGACCGTTTTCAGGATTATGATGCCCTGGAAAGTAAAATTTTTTCCCTCTGCCCCGCTCTTTCTGAGCCCTGGAATGGGACGGTTGTCCCCTCCCGGGCCTATACCGAAGGTGGGATCCACGAGGCCATCGCCTATTATGAAGACAATGTATTCTATGAAATTCTTGCCGAGGAGCTGTCCCGCCGGGATATGGACTACCCGGAGATTACCGAAGAAAACTACGATGAAATCACAGGACGGATGGATCAATATATGTCGGAATTTGAAGCATGCGGTGTGGATCACCTGGTTTTGGAAGAAGAATAGCAGTCATTCTGTAAAACGTGCCGGAAAAATCCGGCACGTTTTTCATTTCTCGAACAGCGCTTCCCCAGCACGGAAAATATCTCCCGCGCCCATGGTAATCACCACGTCCCCTTCCCGGACAATTTCGCGGAGCTGATCCGTTACCTCAGGCAGAGTCTCACAGTAAATCGCCCCGGGAATCTGTTTTGCCAGATCCAAAGAAGAAATTCCAATGGTGTTGCGCTCTCGTGCGGCATAAATCTCAGACAGAATCACCACATCCGGCTTTTTCAGTTCCCGGACGAAATCATCAAACAACGCCTTGGTGCGGGTATATGTATGGGGCTGGAAGGCCAACACGATCCGCCGTCCCGGCATGGCCGAACGAACGGCGCTCACCGTTGCAGACAGCTCATCAGGATGATGGGCATAGTCATCATACACATCTGCGCCTTGGAACTTACCCTTAAACTCCATACGCCGTCCCGCACCGTGGAAAGATTCCAGGCCATGGGAAACAGCCTCCCCAGGAATACCCATCATCCAGGCAGCTGCCGCCGCGGCAAGGGCATTGAGGGCATTGTGTTTTCCCAAGACGCCCATGTCCAGGTGGCAATAGTATTCTCCATCACAGATCACGTCAAAATGCTGCCAATCCGGGTGCATATTGGCGGCGTGAATTCGGTTCTGCTCCCCCAGGCCAAAGGAAACATAGTCAATGCCTTGCATCGCAGAAACGGTGTGGGGGTCATCACCGTTGGCAATTACGCCAAAGGTTGCCAGAGAGGCAAACTGATGGAAAGATTTCTGAATATCCTCCAGATCCTTGAAATAGTCCAGATGGTCTGCTTCCACATTCAGGATTACCGCCAGAGTGGGGAAGAAATTCAGGAAGGAATCACAGTATTCGCAGCTCTCAAGCAAAATGGTGTCCCCATGGCCTACTCGATGTCCCGCATGGAGCAAGGGCAGATAACCACCGATCATCACCGTAGGATCCAAGTTAGCCTCCATCAGAATATGGGTCATCATAGAGGTGGTGGTGGTCTTTCCATGGGTACCGGAGATGCAGATGGCATTCTTGTAGGACTTCATGATTTCGCCCCAGGCCTGTGCACGTTCAAACACAGGGATGCCCGCTGCTCTGGCAGCTGCGATTTCCGGATTGTCGTTGTGGGCTGCGGCTGTACGGATGATACAATCCGCACCGGCTATATTCTCTGCGTGGTGGCCAATGGCCACCGGTATTCCCTGGTTCTCCAGCTCCTGGGTGGAAACAGAGGCGCTCATATCCGAGCCGGTAACCACCATGCCCATTCCCTTCAGCACAAGGCCAAGAGGACGCATGGACACACCGCCAATTCCCACCAGATGCACATGGCGTCCCGGAACAAGATACTTGGAAATTTTCTTACTTTTAAACATAGGCTTCAATACTCCCGCAGATAAATCTATGCATAACCTGATGTATTATACAGCATGAACGGCAAATTTACAACTACAAAAATAATATAAATATGACAAAAAGAATCTGTTTTGTCATTGTTCATGGGTAAAATCCGGTTTTCAAGTCCGGCCGGTCGATCAGGAAAACAGGAAGCTTCAGGCGGGGATATCCTCGCTCCATCCTATGTTTCCGGTTGGGTTTTTGACAAAAAGAAACGGCACGAAAATTCGTGCCGTTTCTTGAAAAAATCCTATCTGGAGTATTACTGCACGGACTTGAGGATTGCTTCCTCTTCCTTTGCCTTCTGCTCCTTCCAGGCAGCCATCTTGGCCCGGACATCCTTGTTGATGTTCCAGATGAAGGTGAAGCAGGTCCAGGAACCCAGAGCAGCAACCACAGGGAAGCCAACGAACATCATCTTGATGCCGGCGATGGTGCTGTCAGCCTGCATCAGGCCAGCGGTGGTCAGGGCAGCATCGTAGCCGATGGCAGCGATCAGCAGCACGGTCACGGAGTTGGCAATGGTGGAACCCACACGACGGGACAGGGAGAAGAAGCCGTAGATGGTGCCTTCATTCCGCTTGCCGGTGAGGTACTCGTTGTAGTCGATGGTCTCAGCGACCAGGCCCCACTGCATCTGAACGGACATGGTGATCAGGCCGTTGCCGATGGCGTTCCAGACAACGAACAGCCAGGCATTCAGCTCATCCACCATCAGGGTATAGGCCAGCAAGGCGCCCAGAGAGATGAAGCCACCCATCAGACAGACACGGATGATGTTGACCAAATCCCACTTCCGGGTCAGGATAGGAGCAACGACCAGGATGCAGATGATCAGCACGGAGGACATGGTGCTGGCATAGCCCTGCATACCGATGTCGCCCAGAACGTCAGCATACATATAAGTGGCAGCGCCTTGGCCCAGAGCCTGAACAGCGCAGATGCAGATGGAGTGCAGAACCAAAGCCAGGAACGCACGGTTCTTGGTGACGATATTGCCGATGTCGGTGATCTTGAACTTCTCAGCAGCCTTCTCTTCCTCAGTCTTAGCAGCTTCCAGAGCGGGATCCTTCTTGTTCCGCTCCTCGGTCAGAGCGTAGTGCAGGAAGACGATGACCAGAGCGGTGAGAGTCAGAATCACAGCGGTCCAGCGGTAGCCCTCGACGCTCTCGCCGAAGTAGGCCAGCAGCTGAGGAATCATAAAGCCAGCGATCAGCTGAGCGAAGGTAGCGCCGAAGCCACGGGCAGAAGCCAAGGTGGCACGCTCGGTGTCATTCTTAGCCATGTTGCCCAGCAGGGAGCCCATGCCGATGTTCATCATGGTGTAGCCGCCTTCGTAGACGATCTTCAGAATGAAGGCCGCAACCAGCATGGATACGCCGCCGCCCATGACGCCGGGAACCCAAAAGAAGGAAATCAGGCCAATGCCCATAATGGGAATGGAGGCCAGAATCCAGGGACGGAACTTGTCCGCACCGGGCTTTGCCTTGGTGAAGAACATGTCCATCAGGGTGCCCATCAGGGGGTCGTTCACAGCATCCCAGATGTTCCACACCAGCAGCATGGTAGCCAGGATAGCCGGGTTAACCTGCAGGAACACCTGCAGATAACGGGACATATAGCCGGCCATCATGTACAGGGTCATGGAGCCGCCCCAGTCACCGCAGCAGTAGCCGACAATATGCTTGACTGTCAGCTTGTCAGAAGATTTGTTTGCCATAACTTCTTCCTCCTCAATGATTGATGTGGGTGCTTGGCGAACCCCCACACATATGGACATATTTTAACAAAATATGAATGCAAAATTAATTGCAATTATCACATTCAATATTGCAATTCCAGCAATATTATGATAGAATATAACTAAGTTATACAAAACAAGGAGGTATTTTTTGTGAAAAAAGGCAGCGAGTTTTTCCATGACGGTGTGCCGCAATCAAGGGAGGAACCAAAGGTTCACAGAAATATCTCCGAATATATTCAAGAGCTGTCAAAGCATTCCAACGATTTCTACCAGCACCTGGAAATGGAGTCACAATATGTGGACACCTATCAGGACATCAGCTATCCAAGCGCTTCTGTTCAGCTCCACAGTCATCGTTTTTATGAATTGATTTTCTGCCGTAATGCCCGGGGTGTAGAATACCTGGTGGGCTCGGAGCGCTATAAGCTGCAAAACGGCGATCTGGTGATCGTCACACCGGGCACCAGCCACTGCCCCATTCTCACATCTGAAGTCACGGAGCCATATGTGCGCTATATTCTCTGGCTGAGTGAGGACTTTATGACCCTTCTGAATCAGCACTTTCCAGACAATCATCTTCTTCGTCCATCCAGCACCACCCTTCTGCGTACTGCCGGCACCCGCTGGGAGTATATCGGAAACCTTTTCCGGGTCGGAGTAATGGAAACAGAAAACAAGCAGTTCGGTTGGGAGGTGGCTGTGATGGCCAATACCCTGTCCATTCTCACCCACCTGTTCCGTGCCAATATGGATACCCAGAGCCGCCCCTTGGTAGCAGAAAAAACAGAGCTTCTGGATCAGGTTCTGGCATACATTGAACAGTCCATGTCCGAAAAACTCACACTTGCAGATGTGGCAAAACACTTTTTCATCAGCGAGAGCACCATTACCCAAACATTCCGCAAAAAAATGGGAATCAGCTTCTACCGGTATGTGACCCAAAGAAGGCTGATTTCCGCCAAGGCCCTGATGGAAAAAGGTGCCTCCCTGGAGTCCATTGCGGAGCAGGTAGGCTTTTCTGATTATTCCTCGTTCTTCCGGGCCTTTAAGCAGGAATACGGTGTCTCTCCCAGGCAGTACCGGAAAAAGGCGCCCTTTCAAGAAGGGCGGGGATAAATTCCATTTACTCCAGAACAACTGCGCCGGAATCCTCGGCAGATTCCGGCGCGGTTTTTACTATTCAGCCATCAATTTCTTCAGCAGGCCCTGACATCCCTGGGAAATATCCTGCCAGGCGGTTTCAAAGTCCCCGGTGTACCATGGGTCCGCCACCTCCTGTCCCGGTCGTCCGGCATAGTCCAGCAGCAAGTGGATTTTTCTCAGGGGGTCGCCTCCGCAGATTCTGCCCATATTGCGGATATTCGCCTGGTCCATGCCAATGAGCAGGTCATATTCCGAATAGTCCCGGGGCTGGAGCTGCCGGGCCCTGTGCCCCCCGCAGGAAATCCCATGTTCCGCCAGCTTCCGCCGGGCAGGCCCATAGACCGGGTTTCCCAGTTCTTCCCTGCTGGTGGCCGCCGAGTCGATACGGAATTGGCCTTCCAGTCCTGCCTGTTTCAGCAGGTCTTTCATAACGAACTCCGCCATGGGGCTGCGGCAAATGTTTCCTAGGCAAACGAACAGTATTTTGGTCATCTCTATTTCTCCTCGCAATGCAGCCCATTTCAATCAGGGCCTGGTGTGATGCTGACAGCATATCACACCAAGGCCCTGTTTTCTACTGGAAAAAACCATACATCCGAAGTTTTTAATCCGGCAGCCCCAGATACAGGATATTGCCATCCATGGCATTGAGAATCAGGCGGTTCTGGGTCCCCAGCATGTCCGAATACAAATATTGTCCCTCTGGACCATCAAATTGAATCCCTCCCCGGAGAATCAGACTGGGAACAAATTCATAAGCACCACTCTGCTCGTCCATCGCCGACAGGGTACCACCCCAGACAATATCCGTTATTTCCACAGAATATTCCGTCGTTTTTCCAAAGGTCTGAATTTCCGGGTAGGATGCCAGAATAGATTTTGCTTTCTTTATCAGGGCCTCCGGCTCCATCTGTTTCGCCGTAGTTTCCTCCACGACTTCCAGCAAAGATCCGCAGAATATTTCTATCAGCGTACCATCCGGTGTGAAATGCAGGGCCGCGCCATTTCCTTGTGATGTCAACTCCAATCCATTGAGCAATTGACTTGCCTGAGCGATCAGTCCATACTCCGGGACATTGGTGTCTCCATACTGTACCGTCATCACACCGGTTAATTTCCACTGGCCAATGTCAATGCTGTCCAGAATGCTTTGCGCTTGCGCCATTGCGGCATCCATCTGTTCCTGAGTCGGCAATTCCCATTGCAGTGGAAGATTGTCCTTGCGGCGGATAGAGAGATTGTCCGGGCTGACACTAATATCCGTTTGCACATCTTCCGGGAACAAAAGTTCCGCAATTTCATGGGCCTCTTCTACCGTAAACGCCCTGGTTCTGGCTGTGAAGGGTGTTGCTTCCGGCGATTCCGTCAAGGAAGCACTGAAGTTGAAGGCAGCGGACCCGTCATTATTTGTAAACTCTGTGACGTCGTTGCCAATAATGGCACTTGCACGACCCAGTTCCTCTGTCCGGAACTGCGTCATAACAGGCTTTCTTCCCTTGCGATAGGCTTCCATATCCGCTGTCACATCAGATGCGTCCAGGGATTGGATGTACATGGTGCGGCTATGTCCAAACTCGCCATAGTCCTCATTTGAAAATTGGATTGTGGTGACAGCATAAGAGAAGGAGCCATCCTCGCTGAAGACAAAATCCACGGAATATCCTGCTTCTGCCGTCCAATCGTCTTCCGTGTAAGGTTCCGACACAGACAGATGGACAATTCTCTGCTGAGCGGCGTCTTCCACAGAAGACAGGGAGATTTTTTCATCCGACCATCGGAATGCCGCCAGCCATGGTTCTGGAGCCTCCCGGTCAAATCTGTTATCCCAGAGAAGGTGCCCCTCTTCATCAAAGCCACCGGTGGTTTCAGTGTTCCAGTACTCACCATCCCAATACAAGTAAGCATAGACGTTGTCCGGCGGAGCGGTTGGAATTCGATTCATTGAAAGCCAATTATCCCCAGATTTCCAAAAGCTGGACACGGAAGTGTCGTTCAGCACCATCTCTCCCCAGTTTTCCTGATAGGTCAGAATCTGATAACCTTCGCTGTTTTGAACTTGATCCAGTACT
>DSLFC04101__coassemble_218_pt1 | contig 137301 bp, 130 predicted proteins | sample DSLFC04101__metabat2_low_PE_049 | metagenome-assembled genome bin DSLFC04101 | reverse complement strand
CAGTCCTTACGCAGCTGGCAGACCGTATTCACGCGTTCGACGCGTCAGCGAGGAACAGAGGGCTATGCCCGTCAAATGACAACCACCGGCTTCGCCGGTGGATGTGTTTTTGTGTCAGTTTTGGGTGAGGATCTGCCGTACCCGGTCCAGATCCATGGACTGCAGTACATAGTCCGCCTGCGGCAGCGGCTCCTGGGGAGAGATATTGGAGCGGATGTACACGGTGGCCAGACCCAGTTCCCGGGCACCCTGGATGTCGCACACCCCGTCGTTTCCCACCATAATGGCGCTGTCCGGCGAGATGCCGTGCTCTTTCAGGGGCAGTTCGAAAAACTTCCGGTCCGGCTTTTTGCAGCCATAATCCGAGGACAGATAGATGGCGTCAAACAGAGGCTCGATCCCCAGCATCCGCAGCTCACAGGAGGTGAAAATCCGCTGGGCGTTGGACAGCAGATACACCTTCTGCCCGTTGGCCCGGAGCGTTTTCAGCAGCTCCACGGCACCGTCATACAGTCGGATATAGTCGATGGAAGCTTCCCGGAACCGCTCGCCGGTCCGGATGGCCAGGGCAAGATCGGCGCTGACACCCTTGTCCAGGAACAGCTGGAGAAAGACCTGCTCCAGCTGGATCTCCGGGTGAGCTTCGTGGGCATCCCTGCGCAGAATCCGGGTGCCTTCCTCCCGCTGGGCGACGGCCTGAAGATAGGCCTGATGCAGCTGCTCCGGTGGGTAGTCCGCTCCGAAACGCCGATACCAGTCCGCCATTTCCTTCCAGAATTCCGGCCGGGATTCGTCGGTGTGGATGTCCACCAAGGTGCCGTACAGGTCAAAGATGCAGTTCGGATAGCGCATACTCAGTCCTTCTTCCGATAATACATCTGGGCCTCATAGGGACGCAGCACGGAAGTGGTATCGGGGTAGTTGGACAGCAGCAGCTCTGCGTCTGCAAATTCCGGGGGACGGCTGTAGGACGGGGTTTCTCCGGTAAAGTTGCAGACCACCAGCAGCTGGGCATCCTCTGTGTCCCGGGTGTAGGCAAACAGCTGGGTGCTGTCCGGCTCCAGCAGGGTGAAGGTTCCCTCCCGGAAAATGGGAAGGCGCTTGCGCAGGGCAATCAGCTTCTGGTAGTGGTAGAACACCGAGTTCGGGTCTGCCAGGGCCTGCCGGGCGTTGATGGAAACGTAGTTGGGATTTACCGGCAGCCAGGGGGTTCCGGTGGTGAAGCCGGCGTTGGGTTCTTCCGACCACTGCATGGGGGTACGGGCGTTGTCCCGGCCCCGGGCGTAGATGGAGGCCATGACTTGCTCCTCCGGATATCCTTCCTCCATCCTGTGGTGGTACATATTCAGGATTTCCACATCCTGATACTGGGAGATGGGCAGCTGGATGTTGGTCATGCCCAGCTCTTCTCCCTGATAGATGTAGGGGGTGCCTTCCATGCCGTAGAGCATGGTGGCCAGCATTTTGGCGGATTCCACCCGGTATTTGCCGTCGTCACCCCAGCGGGAGACGATTCGTGGAAGATCGTGGTTGTCCAGGAACAGGCTGTTCCAGCCCTGACCGTGGAGCCCCTGCTGCCAGCGCTCCATGCACCGTTTCAGCTGGGGCAGGGGCAGGGGAATCATGTCCCACTTTTCTCCGCCGGGCTTCTGATCCAGGTTGATGTGCTCGAACTGGAACACCATGCTCAGCTCGCTGCCGTCGGGGGCGCTGTAGCGCTTGGCCCGCTCCACATCGGCGCCCCAGGCCTCGCCCACGGTGACCAGGCCTTCCTGGCAGAAGGCTTCCCGGGACAGCTCCTGCAGGAATTCATGGAGCCGGGGACCGTTGTTGGTGATTTTCTGGTCCGGTTCCTTGGCAATCTGGTCGATGACGTCCAGACGGAAGCCCTCCACTCCCAGATCCACCCAGTAGCGGATCATGTCGTACAGTTCCTGACGGACGGCCGGATTGTTCCAGTTCAGGTCCGGCTGCTGGACGGTAAACTGGTGGAAATAGTACTGCCCCAGCTGGGGGATGTAGGTCCAGGCAGAGCCGCCGAAGCCGGCCATCATATCATTGGGCGGGCAGTCCGGGGTGCCGTCCCGCCAGACATAGTAGTCGTGGTAAGGGTTGTCCCGGCCCTTCAGAGCTTCCAGGAACCAGGGGTGCTGGTCGGAAGTGTGGTTCAAAACCAGGTCCATGATGATGGAGATGTTCCGGCGCTTGGCCTCCCGGATCAGGGCCTTCATGTCCTCCATGGTGCCGAAGGTGGGCCAGACGTCCCGGTAGTTGCTGATGTCGTAGCCATTATCCACCTGGGGAGAGTCGAACACCGGAGAGAGCCAGATGCCGTCAATTCCCAGCTCCTGGAGATAATCCAGCCGCTGCAGGATGCCAGGGATGTCTCCGATGCCATCCCCGTTGCCGTCCTGGAAACTCTTGGGATAAATCTGGTAGAACACGGCGGATTTCCACCAGCCCCGTTTGGTTTTGTCCAATTTCTGTGTGCTGTCCATAATAAACCTCCTGGTTTTATCATCTGTTCTCCGGTCCCGAGGAACCGGATTCGATTTCTTCCAGCGCTTCATAAACCCGCAGTACTTCGCCCACGCTCCAGGCCTGGGCGAAGCAGCCCTTGGAAGGGCCGGGATGGAGGGCATCGTAGATTTCCGGCAGCTGCCCGGCACAGCCCTCCCGGAGCAGCTGCTCCATGTGAGTGTCCAGCATCGTCCGTACCCGGCGGGCGGCGGCAGGGGTGCTGCCGTTTACTTTCAGACAGGCAAGGTAGTATCCGCCCAGGGGGAAGGGCCAGATGGTGCCCTGATGATACGCCATGTCCCGGTCCCACTGGCTTCCGCCGTAGAAGGGGCAGAACTCCGGGTCCTCCGGGGACAGGGTGCGAAGTCCGTTGGGGGTGTAGAGGAATCGGGTAACCGTGTCCAGCACCTGCCGCTCCTGTTCCGGGGGCAGCATGGTAAAGGGCATGGACAGGGCCCAGATCTGGTTGCAGCGCAGCTGCAGATCCGCCGGGGTGCCGGAGAGCACATCCTTGAGATAGCCCCGGTCCGGCATCCAGAATTTTTCCCGGAAGGAGGCTTTCACGGTCTGGGCCAGGGCAGCGTATTCGCTTCCGTCCCCGCCGGCCAGGGGAGCCAGCCGGGACAGGATTTCCAGAGCGTTGTACCAATAGGCGTTGATTTCCACCGGCTTTCCGTGGCGGGGAGTGGGCAGCTTGGTGCCCACCCGCACGTCCATCCAGGTGACCTGATCCAGCCCGGACCCGGCACGGATCAGTCCGTCCTCATCCATAGAGATGGCGTAGCGGGTTCCGGTGCGGTAGTAGTGTACAATTTCCGCCATTGCCGGGAAAGCTTCCCGGACAAAGTCCGCATCCTTTGTCCGCTGGTAGTACAGCCACACGCAGTTGATCAGCAGCAGGGGGGCGTCCGCGGAGTTGTATTCCGGCTGATTGTCCCCTTCCGGGAACAGATTGGGCAGCAGTCCCTGCTTTTCGTAGGACAGGAAGGTGCGCAGGATTCCTTTTGCGGTGTCATATTCTCCCCGGGCCAGAACGCATCCCGGCAGGGAGATCATGGTGTCCCGGCCCCAGTCGCTGAAGAAGGGGTAGCCGGCAATGATGGTCTTTCCGCCGGCGCCTGCCCGCTTTACGATGAAGACATCTGCGCTCCGGGCCAGCTCCTGGGCGTAAGGGGAGCGGAAACCGGATTGGTCCAGCAGTCTTCGCTGCCGCTCCAGGCTGGCCTGGAGGATGGCCTGCCCGGACTCCGAGATCGGCTGGGTGGAGAATACCAGCTCCAGCTGCCGGGTTTGCCCCGGCTCCACCGTCCACTGGGCGGCAAAACAGACCGCACCCCAGCCGGAGGGCTTCCGTCCGTCCTTTTCATCGTCGCAGTAATAGAGCTTCTGGTGGGAAAGGGGCAGCGGGGAAATGTGGGCGTTGCCGCTGACATACAGTTTTCTTCCTCGACTTTCCACAACACCCTGGGCATAGGTCAGTTTCACGGGGGACTGGGGCGGCTCTCCCTTGGGCGCAAAGACCAGAACGGGAGTGCAGCGGAAGGTGCAGGGGGCGGCGCTTCGGTTTTCCAGGGTGTAGACCAGGGCGGCGGTGTTGGCGCCGTAGACCAGGGCGCATTGACGGGTCAGGGATATACCCCCCGCCTGATATTGCCAGCTGGGTCCATCATCCCACTGGAAGGCGGACAGGTATCGCCAGCCATCCTCCGGCGGGGTATCGTCGGCAAAATCCTGAGACGAGAGGAAAAAATGCTGATCTGCCGTCCACAGCTCCTCGGTGATCCGGTGAACCAGCTGATACCGGTGGCTGGGAGAGTCGGCGGCGACCAGAAGCCCTTGATCGTTGCGGGTTACGGAAAAGATTTCCGAGGTGGAGGCAAAACCGCCCAGTCCGTTGGCAAGAAGCCAGCAGCTGCGGGATTTGCCCTGGGGAAAGTCTGAGGAATCGTACACGAATTTCATCCCATTACCTCCATAAATCGGATTGTAAACCGGGATATTCCCTTTTTCAGGCATTTTCCCGGCAGGTTTCATTACAGGTAGGGCAGCAGTGCCTTGAAAACCTCCACGTAGGCGGCAGGGTACATGTGCATTCCCTCCTGGGAAAACTCCGCCCGCTGGTTGCCTGCTTCGTCCACAATACCGGCGTTGCAGTCAATAAACCGGCAGCCCATCTTTTCGGCCAGGACAGCAAGCTTCTCATTGGTGTCCCGGAGGGCGGCGTTGGTGCGGACCTGGAACGCGGTTTTTGCCCACAATGGCGTGTTGGGGAGATTTGGATTGATGGGGTAATATGCCATCATATACACCTGGGTGTCCGGCAGATGCTCCCGGAGTATTCGAAGAATGGTTTCGTAATTTTTCAGCAGGTGATGTTGCCAGAATTCTCCGTCGGAGCGAGGGGCAATGTCGTTGGTGCCGATGTTGATGAATACCTTGGAAGGCTCCAGATCCAGCAGAACTGTGTGGATGTGGGCCAGAAATTCATCTGTGGTTGTGCCGCCAATGCCCCGGTTGTAAAGGATTTTGTGGATTCCCATGCTCAGGGCGATTTCCTGAACGGGGAACTGCTCCATCAGAGATGAGCCGGTAAAGAGAATCTGACCCTTCCGGGCAATCCGGTTCAGATCCTGATAAGAGCGCCGGAGCACCTGTTTTCTCAGTTCAGATTCGGATATTTCTTCTCGATTCTGGCTCAGCGCCATCAAAATTACCTCCTTGGAGAAAAGGGTTCGTCGCGGGGCACCCCGGCACCGGGGCAGCGGAGAGGCTAACCGATTAACCATTTTTGTTCATCTTATAATAGCGGATAGAAAATGTCAAGCGGGTTTTCGGGAGAATTGCTGAAAAAGCAAAGAAAAAGAATTGACATTTTGCAGGTTGGAAGATATACTGAAGGCAATGGAAGGTTAATCGATTAATCTACCGTCTGAAAATCAGAAGAAACAGTCGATGGGACAGATGAAAGCCCCGCATTCCGGGCCGGAATCCGGCCGGAAAAGGGGGGGTCAGACCTTGGGACGCAGGATGCCGGATAGAACGGAGGATGACCATGAACTTAAAAACAATTGCAAAATTGGCGGGGGTAAGCACTGTTACCGTCTCCAATGTAATCAACGGAAAGTACAACAAGGCCTCCAAGGAGACTGTAGAGCGGATTTTGCAGATTGTGGAGGAAACCCACTATCAGCCCAGCGCCACGGCCCGGAGCCTGATTATGAAGCGCAGCCGGATCATCGGTGTGGTGATTCCCAACCTGCACCCCGCGGACAGCTTCACGGTCAGTCCGTATAATGCCCAGATCCTGGGGCATTTGGACCGGTATATCCGGAATCAGGGGTACTACATGATGCTGCACTGTGTGCTGCGCAGTGCGGATGTGCTGCCCAGCCTGACGACCTGGAATGTAGACGGGGTGTTTTTGCTGGGCGTGGCGCCGGAGGACGCAGCGGCACTGAGCCAGCGGCTGAGCATTCCCACGGTTTTTGTGGACACCTACACGGATGAACCGTCTTTGGCCGCCATCCGGATTGACGACCGGAAGGGCGGGTATCTGGCTGGGAAATACCTGCTGGACCAGGGGCATCGCCGGATTGCTTTTGTCAGCCCTTCTACCCAGCACCCCGGCGTCATGCAGGAGCGGTATCTGGGCTTCTGCCAGGCCTTCCAGGAGCGGGGCCTGTCCTTCCATCAGGAGGACAAGTTCACGGTGCCGGAGACCATGTATGAGCAGGGAATGAAAATCGGTGAGACGGTTGCGTCCCGGCCGGAAATCACGGCCATCGCCGCCATGGCTGACATTCTGGCATTGGGGGCGATGGAGGGGCTGCGCCTGGGAGGACGGCGTGTGCCGGAGGATGTATCCGTAACGGGATTTGATGATCTGCCGGAGTGCCGGTATGCCTATCCCAAGCTGACCAGCATTTCCCAGCATTTGGAGGAAAAAGTCCGCTGTGCCGGGGAATACCTGTTTTCCATGCTGGAGGAACAGACTGAGGCCAGCGGCAGCCGGATTGTGGATGTGGAACTTATTCCCAGAGAATCTGTGGCAAAACGGGCGCCTGAATTGGATTCTCTGTCCCAATCACCCAATCCCGAGACAGAAAAGGCAGCACAGGAGAAATCTAGCCAGAAATGAGGCGTAAGCGCAAGTGAGAAAGGAAATGGAAGCATTTGTCCGGGCCTCCCGGCCCGCTGCCCGGGAGGAGGCCGTGGTCCAGGGACCGGATTACCGGTTCACCGTTCTGACAGACCGGTTGATCCGGCTGGAATACCAGCCGGAGGGGAAATTTACGGATCAGGCCACCCAGTGCGTTATCTGCCGGGAATTCCCTGCTGTCAGGTTTCAGGTGCGGCAGACAGTGGATACCCTGGAAATCATTACACCGGAACTGCACCTGACCTATAATAAAAAGCCATTTTCACCGGAGGGCCTGCAGATCCGGCTTTCCCAGAGCTTCGGCATTTACGGTTCTTTGTGGAGCTTTGGGGATGAAATCCGGGACCTGGGGGGAACGGCACGGACCCTGGATCAGGCCAACGGCCCGGTGAAGCTGGAGCGGGGCCTGATGGCGAAGGACGGCTTCTCCGTTCTGGACGATTCCGACAGCGCGGTTTTTGCACCGGATGGTACCCTTCATCCCCGGGAAACAAAGGAAACGGATCTGTACTTTTTCGGCTACGGCCACGACTATCTGGGCTGCCTGAAGGATTTTTACCGTCTTTCCGGCCCGACGCCTCTGGTACCCCGCTATGCTCTGGGCAACTGGTGGAGCCGGTATTACCCCTATACGGAGCAGACCTATCTGGAGCTGATGGATCGGTTCCGGCGGGAGGAGATTCCCTTCTCCACGGCGGTGATCGACATGGACTGGCATCTGACCAATATCCCCAGACGCTGCGGCAGCGGCTGGACCGGCTACACCTGGAACCCGGACTATTTCCCGAACCCCGAACGGTTTTTGAAAGAACTGCATGACCGGGGCCTCCATATAACGCTGAACCTGCATCCATCGGAAGGCGTTGCCAATCATGAACAGGCCTACCCGGAGATGGCCCGCGCCATGGGGATTGACCCGGAAAGTGGGGAAAAGGTCCCCTTTGACCCTACGGACCCAACGTTTATGGATGCGTATTTTCAGTATCTGCACCATCCCAATGAGCAGATGGGGGTGGATTTCTGGTGGATTGACTGGCAGCAGGGAAGCCACTGCGCGCTGCCCAGCGTAGACCCGTTGTGGCTGTTGAACCACCAGCACTTCCTGGACAACGGCCGGGACGGACAAACCGGACTGACCTTCTCCCGGTATGCCGGGGTGGGCAGCCACCGCTATCCCATCGGATTCTCCGGGGACACGGTGACTTCCTGGGAGAGTCTGGATTTCCAGCCTTATTTCACGGTAACCGCCAGCAATGTGGGCTACACCTGGTGGAGCCACGATATCGGCGGACATATGCTGGGCAGCCGCAGCGACGAGCTGACGGTGCGCTGGGAGCAGTTCGGTGTCTTTTCACCCATTATGCGCCTGCACAGCAGCAACAGCCGGTTCTATGGCAAGGAGCCCTGGAACTATGGCGTGGAGGCCCGGCAGATCATGACGGAATTCCTGCGGCTGCGCCACCGGCTGATTCCTTACCTGTACACCCTGGATTACCGCACGGCACAGGCAGGGGAACCGCTGATGCAGCCGATGTATTACCGCAGCGACGAACCCCAGGCCTACCAGGTGCCCAATGAATACTGGTTCGGGCCGGAGATGCTTGTCTGCCCCATCACGGTGCCCATGGATGGAAAAACCCTGCTGGCGCCGTTCCAGGCATGGCTGCCTCAGGGAACTTACTATGATTTCTTTACCCGCAACGTGTACCGGGGCGGCAAGACCGTCGCTCTGTACCGGCCCCTGAGTCGGATCCCGGTGCTGATTCCTGCCGGCAGTATTTTGCCCTTGGCCGGGGACTACATGACCAGCCATGAGGCGAATCCCCGGGTTCTGGAGGTCCGGGTTTATCACGGTGCCAACGGCAGCTTCACCCTGGTGGAGGATGATTGCTCCGGCCGCCGGGATGCCCCTGTTCAGAATACCCGGTTTGTCTATACTGCCGGGGAAAAGGAAGCTGCCTTGGAAGTGTCCCGGGAAGGGGCCAGGGTAGCACCGGAGGACCGGGAATACCAGGTGACCATTTTCGGCGTGTATAACCCTGACGATGTCTGGCTGGAAGGTGGGGACCAGGTGCAGTGGCAATACAATGGGGATGATAAAACCATCACGGTCCGAATTAACGGGCAGCCGGAAGGCTTTGTCCTGCATGTGGCTTTCTCCGATTCCCGGATTGCCTGCCAGGAGAAGCTGCCCCAGATCTATGAAATCCTCCAGCGGGCTCAGATTGCGTACGGAACCAAGGACCGGGTGTATGACACCATTGCTTGGGGAAGGAACATCGGGGCGGTACTGGCGGAACTGACCCGGATGGATCTGGAGCCGTCGTTGTTGGGGGCCATCGCAGAAATCCTGACTGCAGAACTGTAAGCAAAAGAGAACGGGCTTTATTTTCTCTGCCCGGTTTAACCCGAAAGACGAAATGACTGCAAGAGAATCAGGCGTGGAAAAGGTTTTCCACGCCTGATTAAATTTTTGTTGAAAATGTCAATTTACACAAAAATTGAAATGAAAAAAGATTAAAATTCAGAATATGACAAAGGGTAAATCATGAATAAAATATGAAATTTCCAGAAAATCCAAAAGAATTAAATGTGCCAAAAGTTGCGTTTTCTTCGGGTTTTGCCCATGAAAATGCTATTGACTTTCCGAATATTACCGATATAATGAAGTTAGTTAATCGATTAATTAACAACAATTAATCGATAAACAACGAATTATATTAGGAGGATTTCAAAATGAAAAGAACACTTGCACTGATCCTCGCTCTTGCCATGATGCTGGGCCTGCTGCTGTCCGGCTGCGGCGGCACCGAGACCGCTGAGACCGAAGCCGCTGTCAGCGGCACCACCGGCGTTCAGGACGTCCACCTGAAGGTCTGGGTTCCGGAAGAAGAGCAGGACATCATGCAGCAGATGGCGGATTCCTTCGCCGCTGCACACCCCGAGTACAACTTCTCCATCGAGATGTCCATCATGGGCATCGATGAGGCCAATGCTCAGCTGAAGACGGACGCCGACTCCGCCGCTGACATATTCCAGATGGCTTCCGGCGGCGTGCCCGAGCTGCAGAAGATGGGCCTGCTGCTGCCCATCGGCTACAACGAGGCAGAGCTGCGTGAGCTGTATGCCGAGAACGCCATCACCGCTGTCACCGCTGAGGACGGCCTGCTGTATGCCGTTCCCTTCACCCCCAACACCTTCTTCATGTACTACAACACCAGTATGTTCACCGAGGAAGACGTGAAGAGCCTGGATGCCATGCTGGCCAAGGACCTGGGTGAGGGCGTTGATTACAATGTGGCCTTCCCGGTCAGCGGCTCCTGGTACCTGGAATCCTTCTTCTTCGCCGCAGGCTGCACCCTGTTCGGTGAGGACGGCAAGGACCCCACCTCCATGGACTGGAACAATGAAAAGGGCCTGGCTGCCGGCCAGTACATGATCGACCTGGTGAACAACCCCAAGTTCATTGATGACAAGAACGGCATCGGCCTGAGCCTGCTGCGTGAAGGCAAGGTTGGCGCCATCTTCTCCGGCACCTGGGACGCTGCCGTGGTGCAGGAAGCCCTGGGCGAGAACTACGGCGCTGCCAAGCTGCCCACTGCCAACATCAACGGCACCGACAGCCAGCTGCGCAACTTCGGCGACTACAAGACCTACGCTGTCAAGTCCAGCACCAAGTATCCTCTGGCCGCCCAGCAGTTTGCGGAGTGGATCTGCAACGAGGAGAACCAGCTGCTGCGCTATGAGGCCATCGGCGTCTCCCCCTGTATCACCAGCCTGGCAGAGTCTCCCGAGCTGGCCGACGACCTGGCTACCGCCGCTCTGGTGGCCCAGTCTGAGCATTACTATCCCCAGCCCAACATCCCCCAAATCAACGAGTACTGGACGCCCGCTACCGCTTTCGGTGAAGGCGTTGTGAACAAGACCATCACCTACGATAACCTGCAGGAGCAGCTGGATGCGTTTGTCAACGCAGTTACCACCACGCTGACAGAGTAATCGGAAAGAAAATTGCACGGCGGAAGGGCCGCCGGAGGGAACTGCGGCGGCCCTTCCTTATAGAAAATTCATTCCGGGGGTGTAGAAATTGAAATTGCGATTGAGGATCAGGAGAACCCCCCTCACCATCTTCAAAGAGGGCGACGTTTTTACCAAGTTGTCCTTCCTGGTATGGGGCCTGTCCAACATGGTGCGCGGACAGATTGTCAAGGGCGCCATTTATTTGGCGATGGAAGTCGCCTTCCTCTATTACATGATTACCAGCGGTTTGACCAATCTGGCAAACCTGGCTACACTGGGTATCCACGAGCAGGGCATGGTCTTTGATGAGACCCAGGGCATCTATGTGGTGCAGCAGGGCGACAACTCCATGCTGATGCTGCTCTACGGCGTGGTGGCCATTGTGGTGGTGGCCATGGCCATTGTGGTGTGGATGACTTCGGTGTACTCCGGCGAGGACGCCCGGCAGCGCAAGATCAGCGGGCGGAAGGTCTATGGAATCACCGATGATATCACCAGCCTGTTCGATACCCACATCGTGCGGTTGTTCCTGTGCCTGCCGCTGATCGGTATTCTGGTGTTCACGGTAACGCCTCTGATCTACATGATTCTGATGGCATTCACCAACTACGATGCCAACCATCAGCCGCCCGGACACCTGTTCACCTGGGTGGGCCTGGAAAACTTCCGGGCCATTATGGACGCCAGCGGTCAGCTGGGTGCCACCTTCCTGCCGATTCTGGCATGGACCCTGATTTGGGCCGTGTGTGCCTGCTTCTCCTGCTATTTCGGCGGAATGTTCCTGGCCATTCTCATCAACTCCAAGCGGATCAAGCTGAAGAAGGTGTGGCGGACGGTATTTGTGCTGGCCATGGCCATTCCCTCCTTCATCTCCCTGCTGGTGATCAACACCATGCTGGGAAACAACGGCATCATCAACGTGCTGCTCCAGAACTGGGGCTTCACCACGGAGGCCCTGCCCTTCCTGACAGACGCCACCTGGGCCCGGTGCACCGTTATCGTGGTGAACCTGTGGATCGGCATCCCGGCCACCATGCTGATGACTTCCGGCATTCTGATGAACATTCCCGCAGAGCAGTATGAAAGCGCCGCCATCGACGGCGCAAACCCCTTCCAGCAGTTTGTCAAGATCACCTTCCCGTATATGCTCCAGGTGACCACGCCCTACCTGATTACCAACTTCATCGGCAACATCAACAACTTCGGCGTGATCTACTTCCTGACCGGCGGCGGCCCCAATACCCTGGAATACTACAAGGGCGCGGGCAAAACCGACCTGCTGGTTACCTGGCTGTATAAGCTGACCAATGACAGCAACGACTACAACCTGGCGGCTACCATCGGTATTCTGATCTTCATTATTTCCGCCGTATTCTCCATGATTACCTATGCCCGTGCGGGCATCAGCAAGAATGAGGAGGCGTTGCAGTGATGAATCGAAAAGAAATAATCGGTTTGCGCAGACAGCCCCAGCTGCTGGCTGCAGGCGTCTATGTGCTGCTTCTGATTTGCTGGCTGCTCCCCTTCGTATCGGTGGAGGGAACCACCATGAACGGCTTTGCGCTGGCTAAGAGCCTGGCGGAGGGCGGCTCCCTGTTGGGCGGGCTGTATCCCCTGGGCGCCGGATTGGCGGTACTGCTGGCGGTCTGCGGCGCATTCTTGGCCGCAAGACCCAGTGTCAAGGGCGTGCGGGTGTGGACTGTGATCGGTGCGGTGGAGTTTGCCGCCCTGGTCATCGTGATGTTTGCTACCAAGGGCGTTCTGGACCAGAGCGGGCTGCTGCCTCAGGCATTTCTGGTGAAAAATTTCAGCGTGGGCTACTGGCTGGCGCTGGTTGCGGCCCTGGTGGGACTGTACTGCGCCATGGAAGCCACCAAGGTTTCTGCCGGATACATTGTGCTGTCTGTGATGAGCGTGATCTGGCTGTTCCCCATTTTGTGGATTCTGCTGACCTCCCTGCGTGGTGAGGGCGGCTACTATGTGGGCTACTTCATTCCCAAGACCTTTACCCTGGACAATTACTTCAAGCTCTTCCAGGAGGGCAGCGCCATTCCCTTCGGCAAATGGTGGCTCAATACCTTCCTGGTGGCATCGGTAAGCTGCGTGCTCAACACCATGATTGTGCTGATGACCTCCTACGTTCTCAGCCGTCACCGGTTCTCCGGTCGTACCCTGCTGATGAAGGCCATGATGGTTATCGGCATGTTCCCCGGCTTCATGTCCATGATCGCCGTGTACAACATCCTGAAAGGCATGGGCATCGGTCAAAGCCTGGGGGCGCTGATTCTGGTGAACGTGGCCAGTTCCGCCATGGGCTACTACATCTGCAAGGGCTTTATGGACACGGTGCCCCGGGCCCTGGATGAGGCCGCCCTGCTGGACGGCGCCACCCACTTCAAGATCTTCTACCAGATCATGATTCCCATGGCCAAGCCCATCATCATCTATCAGCTGATGAGTGCCTTCCTGGGCCCCTGGGGCGATTACATCTTCCCCAGCCTGTTGCTGGGCGACAAGCAGTCCTCCTACACGGTTGCCCTGGGCTTGAAATGGCTGACCGATACCCAGCGGATTGAGACCTACTACACCCAGTTCGCTGCCGGTGCGGTGATGGTGTCCATTCCCATTGTGGTGCTGTTCTGCATCCTCCAGCGCTACTATGTGGAGGGTATGTCCGGCGCCGTGAAGGGCTGATCCCAAATCTTCCATTTGATTTCCTTCTGAAAAACCGGAGGCCTGCCATTGGGCAGACCTCCGGTTTTGGCATATAGTAAGGAACTTTTTCCCAATCAGTCCGGAGTGATGGCGATTTTGATAACCCCGTCTTTCCGGTTTTCAAACACATCGTAGGCCCTCTGAATGTCCTTCAGAGGGAAGCGGTGGGTGATCAAAGGCGTGGTGTCCAGTTTGCCTAGCTGAATCAGCCGGAGAATTTCGGCGCAGTCGCAGCCGTCCACGCCGCCGGTTTTGAAGGTCAGATTCTTTCCATACATCTGAGGAAGGGGGAGCGTCTGGGGTTCGTCATACAGGGCTACTACCGTCACGATGGCGTTGGGCCGGGCGCACTGCCAGGCCAGGGTAAAGGTGTCGCTGCCTCCGGCTACCTCCAGCACCACGTCCGCACCGCCGTGATCGGAGTGGGAACGGACAAAGGCTTCACATTCCCCGGGTTCACACACCAGCACCTGGGGATAGTGCTTCCGGACAAAGGCAATCCGGGCCGGGTCTTTCTCACACACAATGACCTTCCTTGGATTTTTCAGCAGCACACAAAGCAGGGTGCAGATTCCCGTGGGCCCTGCCCCCAGAATCAGCACCGTGTCCTCGGGGGAAATCTCAGAAATCCGGGCGGCCCAGAAGCCGGTGGCCAGGATGTCTCCCACAAACAGGGCCTGTTCATCGGTGACGCCCTGGGGAATTTTGTTCAGTCCTTGGTCGGCGTAGGGCACCCGCACGAATTCCGTCTGTCCGCCGTCAATCCGGCAGCCCAAGGCCCAGCCCCCGTTGGGGTCGGTGCAGTTGTTGACATAACCGTGGCGGCAGAAAAAACAGTCCCCGCAGAAGGTCTCTACGTTCACGGTCACCCGGTCGCCGGGAACAACGGCGGTAACCTGGGAACCCACGGATTCCACCACACCCACCATTTCGTGCCCCACGGTGATCCCCGGCACTGCCCGGGGGACGGAGCCGTGCTTGATGTGCAGGTCGCTGGTGCAGATGCTGCTCAGGGTCACCCGGACAATGGCGTCCCGGGGGTCCTGGATTTCCGGCTTGGGTTTCTCCATCAGGGCAAATTCTCCCTGACGGATATAGGTTAAGGCTTTCATAACCAAAGCCTCCTTTCGTATACGGGAATCCTACCACACTTTCGAAGAAAAAGCTACGGGGAAGACAAAAAGAAATGACCCTCGATGGCTCCTGTTCTTGGTAACCCATCGAGGATCATTTCATGAAGTTGTCAGGTTCCGTCATTTACTTAACCTCCGATTTCTGCAGTTTTGGGAAGATTCCTTAGTACATTGGACTCACTCCTTTTTTGTAGCTTCATCATACACGGGAATCGGGAACTTTGCAAGATGGAATGTTTCCCAAGAAATTGCCGCCATTCTCGGTCAGAATGTGAATGGACAAAAAGCAATGGCGGTGCTATACTGAAACTGTTGGGCGACCGTGGGGCCGCCTGTTTTGCGGAAAAGGGCTGCCCCAGCGGGGCAGCCCTTCCGTGTTACAAAGAGAGATTTTTCCGGCAAAAAATGGCAATTGCCGCCAGGTACAGGGCAATCCCCACCAGCAGCAGAACGCCTGCTCCGGCAAAGGCGTAGGCTTCTCCCGCCAGAATCCCATCAGGCTGGAACAGGGTGAAGAAGGTGACATAGCGCAGAGCCCGGGCTTTTTCTCCGGCGTTGGCCAGCATCTGCAGAACAAACATGACCACCGGGATCCCGGCGCCGAAGGCCAGAGCGTACTTTGTCTCGGAGAAAGCACAGGAGAACAAAAAGCAGATGCCGCCGATAAACAGGTGCAGGCACACCAGCCCTGCGTTGATATTCAGAAGCCCTGGGATGTCCAGTTCTCCGGGGAAGAGCAGGTGGCTCACCAGAATCTCCAGCCCGGTAACGTAGACCAGCAGAATTGCAATTCCGCTGATCAGCACCCACATCTGGGTGGCGGCGATGGTGCTTCGCTTCACCGGCGCTGCCAGCAGGACAGCCATGGAACCCTGATCCACATATTTTGCCGCCAGGGCGTTGCTGCGGAGAATGGCGTATACCATGGGAAATACCAGCAGCAGGAATCCATACAGATAGGAAATCAGAAAACCCAGCAAGGTGGTGGCCCCGGCCCGCATTCCCACTGCGGCCATCAGTTCCGGCATGACCTCCACGAAGCTGTCCAGAGAAGCCATCAGCTCCGGATCATACATACTGACAATCACGCCCACATACAAACTCAGAACGGCGGCGATGATGAGAAGAAGCTTTCCGCTGTTCTTCATCTCGTACCCATACAGCACCCGGTTAATCATGGCGTTTCCCTCCATAGTAATGCAGGAAGATGGATTCCAGACTCTGCTTGGCGGTGACCCGGGCCTTGTTTCCCGAGGCGCTGCCGCCAAAATCCCGGGCAAAGGCACGGGCCAGCTTGGGATTGTCCAGGGTGACCGTATAGGTGCGCATATGGCGCTTGCGGAGGGTGTCAATGGTGTCCACGGTGGCCAGCCGGCCCTCCCGGATGATGCCCACCCGGTCGCAGGTCCGCTCCACCTCCTCAAACATATGGCTGGAGAGCAATATGGTTTTGCCCCGCTGCTTTTCCTCACGGAGCAGTTCCACGAAACGGTTCTGCATCAGCGGGTCCAGGCCGCTGGTGGGTTCGTCCAGAATCAGAACCTGGGGATCGTGGGAAAATGCGGTGACGATTCCCAGCTTCTGCCGCATACCCTTGCTCATTTTTCGGATTTTGCCTCTGGGGTCCACCTCAAAGCGGTCCATCAGCTCCTTTTCCCGGCTGGGTTCCCGCAGCCCCCGGTAGCGGGCGCAGAAGTTCAGAAATTCCCACCCGGTCATATCCTCAAAGAAATTCATTTCTCCGGGGATATAGCCCAGAAATTCCTGGATGCGGTCCCGCTCCTTCCAGCAGTCCAGATGGGCAATCCGGCACTTGCCGGACTGGGGACGGAGAAACCCCATCAAGTGGCGGATGGTGGTGGTTTTTCCGGCGCCGTTGGGGCCGAGAAATCCGAAGATTTCCCCCTCTTCCACCCGGAAGGAAATCTGGAAGATGCCCTTCCCGTTCCCATAGTCCCGGGTCAGATCGGCAATTTTGATCACACTCATTGTGGACGCCTCCTTTTTCTGGATTGGAGGGATACTACCGCAATTGTACCAAATTGATGGGATTTTTCAAGACGGAATTTGACATTTTTATAAGGCGGTGGTTTCCCGCTTGACGGGCAGTTTTTGCAGAACCAGGCCTGTGATGTCTGCCAGTGCCCAGCCAATGGGAATGGCCCACCAGATGGCTTCCACACCCCACAGCGGGGCAAATCCGTAGGCCAGCGCCACCCGGGTACCCAGGGAAATGATGGTCAGCACCAGAGAAATCCGGGGGCGGCCCACCGCCCGGAAATATCCGTACAGCAAAAACAGCACCCCGATTCCCACATAGCAGGCCCCTTCAATACGCAGATACCGGACGCCCACCGCCAGGGCCTGGGTTTCCTGCTCCTGGATGAAAATACCCATCAGGTTGGGAGCCAGCAGCCACACTCCGGCGGAAACCAGGGCGCAGAAGCCGATGACCAGGACGATAGCGCTGCGGGTACCGGCCTGAATCCGCCGGGTGTTCCCGGCGCCGTAGTTCTGGGAGATGAACAGGGAGTAGGCGTTGCCGAATTCCTGGGCGGGCATGTAGGCCAGGGTGTCGATTTTCACCCCGGCGGCAAAGGCGGCCATCACCGCGGTGCCGAAGCTGTTCACCAGACCCTGAACCATGAGAATTCCGAAGTTCATCACCGACTGCTGGGCGCCGGTGGCGGCGGCGTAGGTGAGAATGGACACCAGGGTGGCAGGCCGGACTCTGGCGCCCTTGCCGGGACGGCTCAGGGGTTCCCGGAGCAGACTGTATCCGGCAATTCCCACACCGGCCAGAATCTGGGCAATGACGGTGGCCTCAGCGGCCCCAGCCACGCCCCGATGGAACTCGGCAACGAACAGCACATCCAGCCCAATGTTCACTACGGTGCTGATTCCCAGAAAAATCAGCGGGACCAGGGAATTTCCCACAGAGCGCAGGAAAAAGGCGTAGTAATTGTACAGGAAGATAAAGGGGAGCCCCACCAGAATCACCCGGACATAGTCATGCATCAGCTTGTATACGTCCGCCGGGGTCTGCATCCAGTGCAAAATGGAATCCAGCAGGACGAAAGAGACACCGGTCAGTGCGGCGGTGATGGCCAGAATCAGCACAAAGGCGGAGGCCAGGTATTCCCGCATGGCATCATAGGCCCGGCGGCCGCAGCTGATGGACAGCAGCGCCCCCGCACCCATGCACATTCCGATGATCAGCGACGTCAGAAAGGTCATCAGGGTGTAGGCGCTGCCCACAGCGCCCAGGGCTCCGGTACCCAGGTATTTTCCCACAATCCAGGTATCGGCCAGATTGTAGCACTGCTGCAGCACGTTGCCCAGAATCATGGGCAGGGCAAAAATCAGCATGGTTTTGGTAACCGAGCCGGTGGTTAAATCCCGTTTCATCGTTGGCGGACTCCTTCATCAATTGTTTTTCCTGCCTAGTATAGGCGCAAATGCCGCAAATTGCAAGACGCTGACCCGATTCCTGTCCGGGGCCGGGAATATTTTTGAACCTGGCCTGGATTTGCCGGGACGGCGCTGGATGCAGGCGGCGCTTTCCCTCTTGCGGAAAGTCCCGGAGGAGGGTATAATGGGGAAAAACAGCGGGGGAGAATGAATATGGAGAAGAAATGGATTGCAGTGGTTCCTCTCTGGGACGAGGAAAAGCACAGCCTGTGGATGCTGCCCAACTATCTGGAGGGCATCCGGGACTCCGGAGGTGTTCCGGTGATTCTGCCGCTGGATGTGCCGGCGGAGGATGCCGTGGGGATTCTGGAGCGGTGTGACGGCCTGCTGATGACCGGAGGACAGGATGTCACCCCGGTGCTGTACGGGGAGGAGAAAAAGGATATCTGCGGTGAACTGTGCAAAGCCCGGGATATTCTCGAGCAGGCCCTTTACCGCCGGGCGGTGGAGCTGGACAAGGCGGTGCTGGGCATCTGCCGGGGAATTCAGATGATCAATGTCCTGGAAGGGGGCACCCTCTATCAGGATCTTCCCACGGAGCATCCCAGCCAGGTGGAGCATCATGGGCAGCCGCCCTATGACCAGGTGATTCACGAGGTGCAGCTGTGCGGCCCGCTGGAATCTCTGCTGGGCGCCAGATGCCTGGGGGTGAACAGCTATCATCACCAGGGAATCAGGAACTTGGGAAAGAATCTGGAGAAAATGGCCTGGGCGGAAGACGGCATCGTGGAAGCGGTGCGGCGCAGGGACCGCCGGTTTGTCTGGGCGGTTCAATGGCATCCGGAGTTCAGCTTCCGCAGCGACGCCAACAGCCGGAAGATCTTCCGGGCCTTTGTGGATCATTGCTGAAAATTCTGACAACACCTGCCGGTGGGTTCCGGCAGGTGTTTTTTGCGCTTTTTTTCAAAGTTGCATGATTGACGGCAACTTTGCCCTTTTTTGAAATCATGGGTGAAAAGGCCCTGCCCGGGGGCATCAGAACCAGATCCGGGCGGCCTGCATAGCATGGGGGGAGACCCTGCATGCTGCCGGGGAAAGACGGGCCTTTTCCGATAACAAAGGAGGCGGTGATGTGACCCTATTACAGATTCAGAATCTTTTGCAGTATCTGGGCTATTATCTGCTGACAGCAGACGGCATTTCCGGCCCGGGTACGGTGGCGGCGGTGAAGGACTTTCAGGGGGACAACGGACTGGACCCGGACGGAATTCCCGGTAAGCTTACCCAGGCGGCCCTGCTGGACGCCGTTTGCAATGGCCGGTTCAAGGCCGAGAAGGAAACATCCGGTGAAGGGGAGGGAACCCCCGGGTGGTGGAAGGAGATCCGCTATTTCACCCGGGAGGAGTTCCGGTGCAAATGCGGCGGAACGTATTGCAATGGCTTCCCGGCGGAACCCCAGGAGAAAATGGTCCGGGCGGTAGACCGCGTCCGGGACCATTTCGGAAAAGCGTTCAGCCCCAACAGCGGCGTCCGCTGTCCCACCCACAATGCCAACGTGGGCGGGGTGGCCAACTCCCGGCACCTGAGGGGCAGGGCGGTGGACTTTGGCGTCCCCGGAAAAACCGCAGCCCAGGTGCTTGCCTATGTGGAAACCCTGCCGGATATCCGCTATTGTTACGCCATTGACGAACAAAATGTACATATGGACATCGGGTGAGGAGGACAGATGGATACACTGAAGACCCTGGCCCTGGTGCTGGGATATTTGGGCTCCGTCGCTGCGTTTCTGGCCGGGGGGCTGAAATTCCTGGACGGCTACAGGAAGATTCTATCCGGACAGAGATGCCAGCTCCGCTCGACCATGCTGCACATTTACTACCGGCATCTGGAGCAGAAGGAAATCCGCCAGTACGAGATGGAGAATTTCCTGCTGATGTACCAGGCATACAAGGCCATGCACGGAAACAGTTTTATTGACGAAATCCACGAGGAAGTGACCTCGTGGAAAATCATTACATGACAGGAGGAAGAATAGATGCAGGAGATTATCAATGCGCTGATTGATGGCGGTGTTCAGGTGGCGGTTGCACTGGCGGTGGCCTTGATCGGTGTGGCGGGCACCTGGGTCACGGCCCAGATTGGCCGGGTCAAAAAGCTGCAGACGGTGCAGATTGCCGTCAGCGAGGCCAAGGACGCCGCCATGACCACCGCTCTGGAATTGCAGCAGACGGTGGTGGAGGACCTGAAGGCCGCTGCGGCAGACGGCAAACTTTCCAAGGAGGAAATCGACAGCCTGCGGCAGAAGCTGCTGGCTTTGTCCATGGAAAAACTGTCTGACACCTCGGCAAATATTCTCACTGCTGCCGGAGTGGACATTTCCGCCCTGATTACCGGGGCGGCGGAAGCGCTGATTGCCCAATGGAAGGCTTCCTGAGCCCCTGGAAGTAAAAAAATATCCGCCGGTTTTTCCGGCGGATATTTTTTTGATGTCAGATTCGGGCCACGCCGGATTTCCGGGCGGCTTCGGCCACAGCCTGGGCCACAGCCGGTCCCACCCGCTTGTCAAAGGCGGCGGGAATGATGTAATCGGCGCTGAGTTCGTCATCGGAGACCAGATCGGCCAGGGCCTGGGCGGCGGCCATTTTCATTTCCTCATTGATGTCCGAGGCCCGGACGTCAAAGGCGCCCCGGAAAATGCCGGGGAAGGCCAGCACGTTGTTGATCTGGTTGGGGTAGTCGGAGCGGCCGGTGGCAATGACAGCGGCGCCGCCGGCTTTGGCGTCGTCCGGGAAGATTTCCGGAGTGGGGTTGGCGCAGGCGAAGATGATGGCGTTGGGTGCCATGGTTTTCACCATATCCGTGGTCAGGGTGCCGGGGGCGGAAACACCGATAAACACGTCGGCTCCCCGGATCACATCCGCCAGCTTGCCGGTTTCCTTACTCAGGTTGGTGACCTGGGCCATTTCCTCTTTGATCCAGTTCAGCTTTTCCCGTCCGGCATAGATGGCGCCGGTGCGGTCGGTCATGATGATGTTCCGGAATCCGGCGGACAGCAGCAGCTTTACAATGGCCACGGCAGCGGCACCGGCACCGGAGGTGACGATTTTCACGTCCTCCTTCTTCTTGCCCACCACCTTCAGGGCGTTCAGCAGCCCGGCCAGGGTGATGACGGCGGTGCCGTGCTGATCGTCGTGGAAAATGGGAATGTCGCACTTTTCCTTCAGTTTCCGCTCGATCTCGAAGCACCGGGGGGCGGAAATGTCCTCCAGGTTCACGCCGCCGAAGGAACCGGAAATCAGGTACACGGCGTTGACGAATTCATCCACATCCTTGGACTTGATGCAAAGGGGGAAGGCGTCCACGTTGCCGAAAGCCTTGAACAGAGCGCACTTGCCCTCCATGACCGGCATGCCGGCCTCGGGGCCGATGTCGCCCAGACCCAATACGGCGGTTCCGTCGGTGATGACGGCGCACAGGTTGTGCCGGCGGGTCAGTTCATAGGATTTGGAGATGTCCTTCTGAATTTCCAGACAGGGCTGGGCCACACCGGGGGTATAGGCCAGGGACAGCTCTTCCTTGTTGGTGACGGGTACAGTGGCCACCACCTCAATTTTGCCCTTCCACTCACCGTGGAGTCGCAGGGATTCTTTTGCATAGTCCATTGGAAAAAACCTCCTTAACTGATTACCTACACTTTACAACATTTTTTCCGGTTTGAAAAGTCCCCGGGAAGAAAAAGTTTTCTCTCCCGGGGGAAATCAGGATAGACTTGCATTCCCACGGGGAGTGTGGTATTCTATGAGAAAACATCGGCAGGGAGGTGAGGGCCTTGAGCGTCCATGAATCCGGGGAAATGTATCTGGAAGCCATTTTGGTGCTGGGTAAACGCAGTGGATTTGTCCGCTCGGTGGATGTCAGCGCCTATCTGGGGTATTCCAAGCCCAGTGTGTCCCGGGCGGTGGGGATTCTGCGAAAAGAAGGATACCTGGAGGTAGACGAGGATGGGGGACTCACCCTTACCGATACCGGACGGGAAATCGCGGAAAAAATATTTGAGCGGCATACGGTCTTGTCCCAGGTGCTGATGCGCCTGGGTGTCAGCGAGGAAACAGCCACGGCGGATGCCTGCAGAATCGAGCACGTAATCAGCGACGAGTCCTTCCGGGCCATACAGCTCCATCAGGTTCAGGAAGAAAAGAACGCCGGGCGGTGATACCGCCCGGCATTTCAAACTGTCGAAAACCCCCTTCGGGGCTTTCCGGCAAGTTTTTGCAGTCTGCCGCGCGTATCATTTGTCCCCCGTAGGGAGACAAATTCCACACTTGCAGCCTGAGAAGTGTTTTCTGCCAGGTACGCGCCCCGGCAGAAAACTTTTTTGACTCTATTTGCCGCCACAGGCAGCAAACTCTTTAAGACCTTTTTGACACGCTCGAACGCCGGGCGGTGATACCGCCCGGCGTTTGTTTGAAGCGCACTGTGTCAGAAGCAGGATCCGGTAATCAGTACCGCCATTACAATGGAGAGCAGGGCCGGAACCAGAGACAGAAGAAAGTTTTGCGAAGAATCGTTTTTCATGTTCATACCTCCTGAAAGCATTCTCATGCGAACAGATCCCGGTAGGAATCGTTCAGCAGATTTTCAAATACGGAACGCTGAATGGTGAATTCCGGGCTGCCCATATAACCGGGGGCTACTTCATACTCATCGAAGGGAATGACCAGGTTGCCGCTGTCGTCAAAGTAGAAGTTATGGTCGGCGCCCAGCTCAATGAAGTCCTGCCCCATATCGCTGTCTTCCGTCCAGTAGACCAGGCTGGGATCTTCTTCCATCCGCTGCTTCATCTGAGCCAGAATGTCCTGACGGAGCACTTCGGCGTAGCTGTCGTCTGTGAACAGGTCGCCCAACTGGACAATTTGGTCCTGGCTGCGGTCCACGTTGTAGTAGACGTAGTAATTGGTGCCGCTGCCGGAAGCCTGGAACACGGACAGCTTCAGGGTAAACCACTGGTCGGTGTTGGTCACCACATCATAATCTGCATAGAGAGAAGTATGTCCTTCGTCGCCAATGGCCTCCACGTCTGCATAGAACTGGTCCGTCAGTTCCTGAATCAGCTGTTCCACGTCCTTGTTGATTTCCTCCCCGGCAGCACCCATGGTACCGTCCTCGATGCCGGGAACGTCAATGTCCATATCGTGATAATCGTCAGAGTAGACGTAGTTGCGAATGGTGACAACCTGAATCAGCTTGCCCAGAACGGGAACCTGCTCCAGGGTTTGTGCATAAGTCACGCTGACATTGGGCAAAAGGAAGAGAAACACAAATACAAGTCCGGCAGCAGTGGCTGCAATCCGGCGAAGGGGAGAGAACCGAATCACCTTTCGCTGGGGCAGCTGGGACAGCGTGTCCTCAACCTTTTTGCTGGTCTCCGGGGGAACGGGGATTCCTTCTTTTTCGGCCATCTGGAAAATCAGTTCATCAAAGGGATTCATAGTAAAAGTCCTCCATTTTCAAGGTTTCTTTCAGCATTTTTCTTGCCCGGGACAGTTGGGTTTTTACCGCGATTACCGTAGCCCCGGTGACGTGGGCGATTTCCTGCAAGGACAGATTCTCATAGTAAAAGAGAATCACGGTGGTCTGGTAGGGCTGGCGCAGTTGGGACACTGCCTGCCATAAAACCAGCTTGGTATTGACCTGCTGGTAGGAAAAACCGTCTGCCAGATCGAACTGTTCGTCGATATCCACCGTGGCTGGCTGCTTTCGCAGCATTTCCAGACAGGTATTATGCAGAATCTTCAAAAGCCAGGGTTTGAAGGTTTTTTCATCGCGCAATTGTGACAAGCTGGAAAAGGCCCGGACGATGGACTCGCTGATGGCGTCCTCCGCATCGTGCTGATTGTGCAGGATGCTGTACGCCACAGCATACATTGTCCCCTGGCTGGTGCGGACCTTTTCGCAGAAATCGTTGGTTGTGATCACATCGTATTCCTCCGCGGCTTGCAATGGTGTTGGGACAGGTGATTGCCTAGGTGTTTGCCTATCTGTTATGTAGAGGATTATACTCAACAAAAAGTGACAGAAAAACAAGAAAATTTTTCCATTAGTATATCCCGGAGGGCGGCACAATACAACCGGGAGGTGCATACGATGGGAAAAGAAAGGAGATTTTTATGGGAAAATGTACGGGAAATTGCGGGGGATGCTCCGGCTGTGCCCGGGAACTGGTGCTGACCCAGCCGGAACTGGATTTTCTGCGGTATCTGGGACAGATCCCCTTTTTGCCGGTGGCCAGAACCCCGGCGGACCCCACACCGGTGTACCGGGAGGAAGGAGCGCCGGAGCAGGTGGGCCTGATTCTTCAGTGTCTGGAGAAAAAAGGGCTGATTTCTCTGGACTTTGACAAGCCCCTCAAAGGAGTGGACAACGGACGCTACTGGGACTGCCCCATCCGGGGCAGCATGGCCCTGACCCGCCGTGGACAGCTGGTGCTGGAAATGGTGGAGTGCCAGGGACTGGAAGCGGAATAAAAAAGGAAGGCCGGCGGGCCTTCCTTGAGACTGTCGAAAAACCCCTGCAGGCTTTTCCGACAAACTTTGGCAGTCTGCTGCGCGCATAATTTGTCCCCCGTCGGGGGACAAATTCCACACTTGCAGCCTGAGAAGTGTTTTCTGCCAGGTACAGAAGGTGAATTGCCCCGCAGGGGCAAGAGAGACCACCCTGGGGTGCGCCCCGGCAGAAAACGGGTTTTGACTTTATTTGCTGCTGCTGCAGCAAACTCTGCGAGGCTTTTTTGACACACTGAAGGAAGGCCGGCGGGCCTTCCTTTTTTATAAATGGAAGTTTCGCCGGTTGATTTTGCCGGCGGCGGCTGATATAATGGGGGACAAAAAAGAAAAACGAGTCGATTCCGGCCCGGAAATGAGGTGCTTCAATGAAACCCGGTGATGACCTGTATCAGAAGTATATCGCAATTTTACAGGAAGAACTTCGCCCGGCTATGGGATGCACGGAGCCCATTGCCCTGGCCTATGCCGGGGCCAAGGCCCGGCAGGTGCTGGGCGCGCTGCCGGATCGGGTGCGGCTGGCAGTCAGCGGCAACATCATTAAAAACGTGAAAAGTGTGGTGGTGCCCAACACCGGCGGCCAGCGGGGAATGGCGGCTGCCCTGTGTGCGGGCATTGTGGCGGGGGACCCGGATCGGGAGCTGCAGGTTATCAGTCAGATACCGGCTGCAATGCACGAAACCATCCGAACCTACCGGGACACCGTGAATCTGGAGATTGTACCGGCGGAATCCACCCTGGTGTTTGATATTGATCTGCGGGTTTTCGCAGGAGCGGATCAGGTGCGGCTGCGGATTGTCAACAACCATATCAATATCGTCTGCATTGAGAAAAACGGGGAGAAACTGCTGGATCTGCCGGTGAGCGAATCCTCGGAAGATCATCTGACGGACAAGTCCTGCCTGAATGTGGCCTCTATTGTGGAGTTTGCCGACTGCCTGAATGTGGAGGATGTGCGCCCCTTCGTGGGGGAGCAGATCCGCTGCAACATGGAGATTGCCCAGGAAGGGCTGAATGGCAACTGGGGCGCCAACATCGGCCAGGTCATCCTGCGGCGGCAGGGGGGGAGCCTGGAAAAGAAGGCGGCTGCCTATGCGGCGGCGGGGTCTGATGCCCGGATGAGCGGCTGTGAAAAGCCGGTGGTCATTGTCTCCGGCAGCGGCAACCAGGGAATTACCGCCAGCGTGCCGGTGGCGGTGTATGCCCGGGAGACCGGGGCATCGGAGGAACAGCTTCTGCGGGCGGTGGCCCTGAGCGACCTGGTGACCATTCATCAGAAGGCGGGAATCGGACGGCTGTCCGCTTACTGCGGTGCCATCAGCGCCGGCTGCGGTGCCGGGGCTGGCATTGCCTACCTGGAAGGGGGCGATGCCCGGGCCATTGCCCATACGGTGGTGAACGCCATCGCTATCTTGTCCGGCACCATCTGCGATGGGGCCAAAGCCTCCTGCGCCGCCAAGATCGCTGCGGCGGTGGATGCGGGCATTCTGGGCTACCAGATGTACCTGGAAGGCCAGCAGTTCTACAGCGGTGACGGCATTGTCACCAAGGGCGCGGATAACACGGTGCATAACATTGGACGTCTGGCCCGGGAGGGTATGCGGCAGACGGACAGAACCATTTTGGAAATCATGATGAATTGTTGAGATAGAGGAACATGAGAGGATCGGAGTATCGGGCAGGCGTCAACCGGGGCCTGCCTGTGGGAATGGGATATTTTTCCGTGAGCTTTGGCTTCGGTGCCATGGCGGTGAGCCAGGGGTTGGGCGCATGGGACGCTGCGCTGATTTCCTTGACGAATATGACCAGCGCCGGACAGTTTGCGGGACTGACGGTGATTGTGGCGGCGGCTTCCCTGTGGGAGATGGTGCTGACCCAGCTGATTATCAACAGCCGGTATGCGCTGATGAGTCTGGCGCTGAGCCAGCGGATGGGCCAGCGGATCGGATTGCTGCCCCGGCTGCTGATTGCCTTTTTCAATACGGATGAGATTTTTGCTCTGGCCATGTCCCGGACGGAGCCGCTGACCCTGCCCTATATGCTGGGGCTGGGAACCCTGCCCATTCTGGGCTGGACGGGAGGAACTCTCTGCGGCGGCCTGGCGGGGTCAGTACTGCCGGTGTCCATCCGGGGCGCCCTGGGGGTGATGCTGTACGGAATGTTTGTGGCCATTGTGGTACCTCCGGCCAGACAGGAGAAGCCGGTTCTGGCAGTGGTGACCCTGGCGGTGGTGCTCAGCTGCCTGTTTTCCTGGACGCCCGGGCTGAAAGACGTATCCGCCGGCATCTCCATTGTGATCTGCACCGTAGCTGCGGCGGCGGTGTGTGCGGTTTTGTTCCCGGTGGCGGATGAGGAGGCAGCGCAGTGAGCTTGTATTTGTACATCGCCGCTATGGCATTGACGACTTATCTCATCCGGGTGCTTCCCCTGACCATCTTCCGCAGGCCCATCCGCAGCCGCTTCCTGCGGTCGTTTCTGCACTATGTGCCCTACGCCTGCCTGAGCACCATGACCTTCCCGGCCATCCTCACCAGTACGGAGTCCGTCCTGGGCGGGGCGGCGGCTCTGGCGGTGGCGGTGATTCTGGCCTATCGGGGAAAGAGTCTGATTGTGGTGGCCCTGAGCAGCAGCGCGGCGGCCTTGGCAGTTCAATGGGCGACGGCGCTGTTGGGGTAAAATAGGGTAAAATTTCCGGAATATGCCCCCAATTGCGGCATATTCCGGAAAATGTAAAATAACTGTGTCTGTCCCCGGTTTTGCTTGACAAACCGGGGACGAGTTGTTATAATCCAACCCGAAGAGGGAGTAGTCGACGCGAAACGCGTGGTTGAGTCAACACACTGGGGGGTTCCCCTGGCTCTGCCGTAAATGACGAGACTTGACAGGCGGTCGGCTCAGTCTCTTCTTTTTTGATAGCTTCTGTGCTGGCCCAATCATGCACGGAGGTGTTTTTTTATGGGAATGGGAGAATTGCTGCTGCTGGGTGTGGGCCTGAGCATGGACGCTTTTGCGGTGTCTGTCTGCAAGGGCCTGGCAATGAAACGCTCTTCGGTAAAGGCGGGCCTGACCTGTGGAATCTGGTTCGGCGGGTTTCAGGCACTGATGCCCATGATCGGATTCTTTCTGGGATCGATGTTCGCCGAAGCCATTCAATCGGTGGACCACTGGGTGGCCTTTGGCCTGCTGGTGCTCATCGGTGTGAATATGCTCCGGGAGGCTTTTTCTCCGGAAGAAGACGGCGGATGCAGCGAGTGCGCCGATGCGGATCTGTCGGTAAAATCCATGTTTGTCATGGCAGTTGCCACCTCCATTGACGCCCTTGCCGTGGGCATTTCCTTGGCCATGGCAGGCGATGTGGCGATTTTTGTCGCTGTGGGCATCATTGGCGTGTGTACCTTCATCCTGTCCGCCATCGGCGTGAGGGTAGGCAGCGTATTCGGCAGCCGGTTTGAGCAGAAGGCTCAGATTGCGGGAGGCGTCATTCTGGTGATTCTGGGTGTGAAGATTCTGTTGGAGCATCTGGGGGTCCTGGTATGATCCGATCCCGAAGGAGACTGCGGATCTGCACGGTTTTGCTGATCTGCAATCTGGCCTTTATCTGGGGAAATTCTTTGCTTCCCGGCCCGGTGTCCGGTGCCTTCAGCGATGCAGTGAAAGACCTGCTGCAAGAGGTCCTGCCTGCCGGAGAATCTCTGCCCGGTTCCGGCGGGCTGCTTCGCAAGCTCGCCCATTTTACAGAGTTTACCCTGCTGGGAATGTGCCTGACGTGGCTCTTGGGAATGCTGGGAAAACCTGGCTGCTGGCCGCTGTTTTTGGGCATAGCTGCTGCCTGTGTGGACGAGACCATTCAGATTTTCGTCCCGGACAGAGGACCCAGCGTCCGGGATGTGGCCCTGGACAGCAGCGGTGTACTCGCAGGTATGATCCTGCTGCATTTGGGACATACCTATTACAAAAGAAGAAAACAACGGAATACATCTTGGAGGAAAGACCAATGAAGAAATTTGTATGCTTGACTTTGGCGGTGGTAATGGCCCTGGGCCTGTTTGCCGGCTGCGGCAGCACCAAACCTCAGGAGACCACCGCATCTACCACCGCTCCTGCCGCTTCCGTGGAAGGAACCATGGAAGAACTGCTCAACCAGATTGTAGAAAAGAACCCCGTAGAGTTCAGCGGTGCTGTGACCGTCCTGGATCTTACCGATACCAGCGAGAACGGCCTGTGGGCGCTGAAGAGCTATACCGGCCTGGACAGCGCTGAGGCAATCACCGATGCCGCCGCTTTCGAGCCCATGATTGGCTCCATCGCCTTCTCCATGGTGGCCGTCCGGGTGGCGGAGGGCCAGGACACCAAGACCGTAGCCGAGAGCATGAAGGCCGGCGTGGACCCCCGGAAGTGGATCTGCGTGGAAGCCGATGATATGCTGGTGGCAGGCTATGCCGATGTTGTGCTGCTGGTTATGGTCAGCAGTGCCAACGAACTGACGGCCCAGTCTTATGTGGACGCCTTCCAGAGTGTGGTGGGCGGCGAAGCTGACTTTGTGCTGAGCTGATTGACACAATAGGTAAATGGCAGCGGCGGCGAGTCGCTGCCATTTTTTCAAGACATTCAGGGAGGAACCATGCTTTTTTCCAGTATTTCCTTTTTATATTATTTTCTGCCTGGGGTACTGCTGGTGTATTTCCTTATGCCGTGGAAAGGGAAAAACGCTGTGCTGCTCCTGGCCAGCCTGATTTTCTACGGCTGGGGCGAGCCCAAGCTGCTGGGGCTGATGGTGTTCACCATTTTGCTGTTTTATGGCTGCGGCCTGGCCATTGGAAAGGCTCGGAAACAGAAATTCAAACGGCTGTGGCTCATTGTTTCCGTGGCCATCAGCCTGCTGCTTCTGGGGCTGTTCAAGTACGCCGATTTCTTTATCGGCAGCTTCAACGCTGCCACCGGCCTCTCGGTGCCCCTGCTGAAGCTGGCGCTGCCGGTGGGCATCAGCTTTTATACCTTCCAGTGCCTGAGCTACACCATTGATGTATACCGGGGAAGCGTGGCGCCCCAGAAGAATGTGATCAGCTTCGGTGCTTATGTGTCCCTGTTTCCTCAGCTGATTGCCGGTCCCATTGTCCGGTATGTGGATGTGGCCCGGGAACTGGAAAGCCGAACCCACAGTTGGGAGAATTTCCGGTTGGGACTGCGCCGGTTCCTGGTGGGACTGGGGAAGAAGGTGATTCTGGCAGATAATTTTGCCTTGCTGGCCAAACTGTTCCGGGAGAGCGGGGAGCCGTCGGTTCTGTTCTATTGGATGTACGCGGTGGCGTTTACTCTGAATATCTATTTCGATTTCTCCGGATATTCCGACATGGCCATCGGTATGGGCCGGATTCTGGGATTCCATTTCATTGAGAACTTCAACTACCCCTACCTCTCCAAAAGTGTGGCGGAATTCTGGCGGCGCTGGCATATGAGCCTGGGCAGCTGGTTCCGGGACTATGTGTATATTCCCCTGGGAGGCAACCGGGTAAAACCTGCCCGGTGGGTGTTCAATATCTTGGTTGTGTGGATGCTCACGGGATTGTGGCATGGCGCCGCCTGGAATTTCGTGCTGTGGGGACTGCTGTTTGCGTTCCTTTTGCTGCTGGAGCGGGTGCTGCCCGGGCTGAAAAAAATGCCGGGAGCCTTGCAGCACGGGTATGTACTGCTGGCGGTGGTGCTGAGCTTTGTACTGTTCAACGCCGAGAGCATGACCCAGGCGGGGCAGGATTTTGCCGGTCTGTTCGGCCTGGGGGGATTGCCCCTGGTTACCACGGAAACGCTTTACTATCTGCGCAGTTTCGCCCTGCTGTTCCTGGCGGGCTTCGTGGGGGCCACTCCAGTGGTAAAGCAATGTGCCCAGCGGATTTCCCTGACCAGAGCGGGCGGAGTTCTGGAACTGCTGCTGATGGCAGGGCTGCTGCTGGTGTGCACGGCTTACCTGGTGGACGGTTCCTTCAGTCCGTTCCTGTATTTCCGGTTCTGAGGAGGGCGGCAAGATGAAAAAAAGTGTTTCGGCAATTCTGGTTGCTGCCCTCTGGCTGGTGCTGACGGCAATGGCCTGGTTCCTCCCCGCCCGGGAAACCTCGGTGGCGGAGCGGCGGCCCCTGGCCCAGATGCCCCAGGCGGATGTGAAGGATGTCCTGAACGGTTCCTTTATGGACGAGTTTGAGGACTATGCCCTGGACCAGTTCCCCCTGCGGGACAGCTTCCGGCAGATCAAATCCCTGTTTCACTATTATGTGCTGGGCCAGAAGGACAACAACGGTATCTACCTGTATCAGGGCTACGCCGCCAAGCAGGAATACCCCTTGAAGGAAGCTTCTGTGTCCCATGCCCTGGAGCGGTTTCAATATCTGTACGAGAAATATCTGACGGAGTCGGATGTGTATATGGCGGTGGTGCCGGACAAAGGCTACTACCTGGCGGAACAGGCAGGACAGCTTTCCATGGATTATGAACGGCTGTTTTCCCTGATGGAAGAGGGAATGCCCTGGGCCACCCACATTGACCTGACCCAGAGCCTGACCCTGGAAGACTACTACCGAACTGATACCCACTGGCGGCAGGAATGTCTTCTGGATACGGCAGCACTGGTGTGTCAGGCCATGGGCGTAACCTCTCCTCAGGAGAGCGACTATGTTCCCACCACCCTGTCGCGGCCCTTCTACGGTGTGTACTACGGCCAGGCAGCGCTGCCCATGGAGCCGGATTCCATTCAGCTGATGACCAGTGACCTTCTGGACAACTGTACGGTTTACGACTATGAAACCGGGAAAACCAGCGCAGTTTACAACCTGGACAAGCTGGACAGCCCGGACCTATACGATGTGTTCCTCTCCGGTGCCCGGAGTCTGCTGACCATTGAAAATACCCAGGCAGCCACCGACCGGGAGCTGATTGTGTTCCGGGATTCTTTCGGAAGCAGCCTGGTGCCCCTGTTGGTGCAGGACTATGCCAAGGTCACCCTGGTGGACATCCGGTATGTGCGGATTGATCTGCTGGATCAGTTCCTGGACTTTCATGGACAGGACGTTCTGATGCTCTACAGCACCCTGGTGCTCAACAGCAGCTCCACCATCCGATAAACAGAAAAATCCCGCTTGCGAAAGCAAGCGGGATTTTTTGCGGTCAAACGGTGAGGTTTTGGATCCATTTGCCCTGGCGGAGCATCCAGCTGCCTACCAGACACTTGATCAGGTCCGCCCCCTGACAGATGGCGAATAGGGGGACGATAGACAGACCAGTAAACCGGCTCAGGCAGAAGGCCAGCGGTACGCTGCACACCCACACAAAGCAGCTGTCGAACAGGAAGGTTACCATGGTCTGTCCGCCGGAGCGGAGGGTGAAGTAGGTGGCGTTGATATAGGCGTTGAACGGCATCATGACCGCAGAAATACAGATCAGGATAGCGGCCAGCTGCCGTACTTCCTGGGTGGTGTTGTAGATCTGAGGAAACAGTCCGGAAAACAGCGCCATGACGCAGCCGAACAGCACGCCGGAGGTGATGGACACCGCGATCAGCTTCCGGTTGGAATCCCGGACCTCCGGTACAGGCAGGCTGGCGCCCAGCATCTGTCCCATGAGGATGCCCACGGCGTTGCCCATGGACAGAAACACCACACTGGACAGGTTATACAGGGTGCTGGAGATGTTCATGGCGGGCACCACATCCAGACCGCAGGTGGAATAGCACTGATTCAGGACGGCCAGACCGCTGGACCAGAGAAATTCGTTGACCAGCAGGGGCATTCCCTTGATCACGATGGCTTTCAGCAGCCGCCCGGGAATAAACGCCGACCGGTAAGCACCCACAATGAAGGGGTTGCGGGCCTTGTTCCGGTGGGTCCAGCCGGCCACAATGGCAAACTCCACATACCGGGAGATCACCGTGGCGATGGCGGCACCTTCCACGCCCAGGGCGGGCGCACCGAAGTGACCGAAGATCAGCACATAATTCAGCGTCAGGTTGACCAGCACTGCGGTGATGCCGGCCAGCATGGGCAGAAATGTTTTCCCGGTTTCCCGGAGGGTACTGGCATAGGCGTTGGTCAGGGCGAAGGGGAGAAAACCCCACAGCATGACCATTAGATACTGCCGTCCGTACATCAGTGCGCCGGAAGCGGTGGCGGCGTCTCCGTCACCGGTTAGGTAGAGCCCGATCAGGCTGTCTCCGCCCTGGATAAACAAAACGCATCCCAGCAGACTGATCAGCAGGCAGACAAGGATCTTGAAACGGAAGGTGTGGCGGACACCCTGGCTGTCTCCGGAGCCGTGAAACTGGGCGGTGAAAATGCCTGCACCGGAGGTGGCACCGAAAATACACAGGTTGAAAACCACCAGCAGGCCGTTGACGATGGACACGCCGCTCATGGGTACGGTGCCCACCTGGCCCACCATAATATTGTCCAGCAAGGAGACGAAGTTTGTGATGCCGTTTTGAATCATGATGGGGACGGCAATCCCCAGAACCCGGCGGTAAAATGCCCGGTCCCCGATGTAACGATGGAACATAGAAACCTCAGAAATATTTTATAAACAGATAACCTCAGATCTCCTTGCCGCCGATGAAGACCCGCTTGCTGCTGTAGTCCGGGGAACAGACCAGGAAGTCGGCGTACTTGCCGGTTTCGATGGTGCCGATCTTGTCGGCGGCTCCGATGGCGCAGGCGGGATTGTAGGTGGCAGCCCGAACGGCGTCCTCCTCGGGAATGTTCCAGGAGATGACATTGCGCAGGCAGGTCCACAAATTGGTGGCAGAGCAGGCAATGGTGCCGTCGGCCAAGCGGGCTACACCGTCCCGGAGCCAGCACTGCTGGCCGCCCAGCTCAAACTGGGTGCCGTCGGGCTGACCGGCGCACCGGCCGGAGTCGGAAACCAGGATCATCCGGTCTCCGCCGAACATGGAAAAGGCCAGACGGACGGAGGCGGGGTGAATGTGCTCGCCGTCGCAGATGATTTCTGCCCGGACCTTGGGATTTTCCACCGCGGCGGGAATCACACCGGGGTTGCGGTGGTGAATGCCGGGCATGGCATTGTACAGGTGGGTCAGGTGGGTGACGCCGGCGTCGATGGCGGCCTTGGCGTGGTCATAGTCGGAATCGGTGTGGGCGATGGAAACGGTGCAGAGCTCCTTGGCTTTTGCCACGAATTCTGCGGCGCCGGGCAGCTCCGGGGCCACATCCACAATCCGCACCAGACCGCCGCAGTCCTCGTACAGCTTCCGGAAGCCTTCAAAGTCCGGCTCCTTCAGGTAGTCAGGGTTCTGGGCGCCCCGCTTTTTATAGGAGAAGTAGGGGCCTTCCATCTGGATGCCCATCAGCCGGGCGCAGCCCTCAGGAGACTCCTCCCGCAGCTGCTTGGCGGTGGCGAAGGCCTTGGACAGCACCTCGTAGGGCAGGGTCATGGAAGCGGGGGCAAAGGAGGTGACGCCGCAGCGGGCATAGAAGCCGGCCATGGTTTTCAGCCCCTCGTAGTCGCCGTCGGAGAAGTCAGCGCCGGAGTTTCCGTGGCTGTGAACATCCACCAGGCCGGGAATCACGGTGGCGCCCTGAAGATCTACAGCGTCCTCGGGGACGGCTTCCGGCAGAACCGCGCCGAAAACACCGTCCCGAACTTCAAAGGCACCCATATGGAACTGGAAATCGGAGGCAAAGATGCGGGCATTTTTGTAAAACATGATGCTTTTCTCCTTTTCTTATTTTAATATGGTATGCCTATGGTATCATGGCAGGAAAGAAAAAGCAATCCGGTGCGAGCAAAATTATTCCCTCCGGTTACACTTTGGCAGGAAATTTGGAGTAAAAAATGGGCACTTGGCGAAACTGCATAAGTCACAAGGGGAGAATTACTTGGAATTTGGGCAGTATCACATTCCAAAGATTTCAAACTGAGAATTATTAAGGAAAACTTGTAAATCTTAATAAATAATATTGTAATTATTTGTAATTTTCCTATTGACTTATTTTCCCATATGCGATATAATCCGGGTATGAAAGAGATGCCGATAGAAAAGCACACCCGCAGCAGTCCCAGGAGACTTGCCGGGGCTGCGGCACGCGGCGTTCATTTCTAAAAAATGTAAAAACTTTTCATTAGGAGGAAAGAAACATGAAAACGGTATGTAAAAAGCTGCTGAGTCTGATGCTGGTAGCTGTGCTGCTGGTTTCCGCGGTTCCCATGATGGCCAGTGCGGCTACGGAAACCATCGAGTGGGTTCAAATCAAGGAGGTAGCTGCCGACGGTTCCGAAGAGATAGTGGGAAAAATATTCAATGTATCCTATGAGCCGGATGTCACTACGCTTGAGGATGTTCTAAAAACGCCCCTGAGCGAGGGATCGTATACAATTGATAATTCTCGCTTCAGAAATGCTAGCTATAAGGGCGGAGATGCTGTCAGTTTGAGTGATACTATTCGGACGGGCGTTAAGGGTATCTACGTAGCTTATGATGCTCCCGCCCAGCAGGATCCCCCCGATCCGGTTGCTCCCATCAGCATCACCGTTAAGGTTGACAGCAGTGACAACGTGGTTTGGAGTACTTCCTATACTCCCGCCAATGGGGAGTATTCTCTGGTCAAGGATCTGCTGAGCTATGTCTGGAACTCCGACTGGGATAACGCTTACAGCTTCCATCACGCATGGGTCTCCGAGCGGCAGACCAACCTGGGTCAGAATGACAAGGTTTACGCCGGTGAGACTCTGTACATCGCCCTGGAGAACAAGACCACTTCCGACAACAGCGGTTCCGGTTCCGGTAGCGACAGCGGTAGCTCCAGCAAGTTCCCCTACAGCGTGTACCTGCACATTTATGCCAAGGGCAACGTTGGTTCTCCCATCAAGACCGTCACCCTGGATACCTGGACCTGTGTGAAGGATGGTGTCATCACTCTGGACGAAGTGAAGGACGTTGTGAAGACCTACTACACCGCCAAGACCAGCGATGGTATCGGCTATGATGGCTTCTACTACTCCACCAGCACCACCAAGACCGACTACATCAAGGACGAGAACAAGACCACCCGGATCAACAATCTGGACGATCTGAGAACCCAGGGCTATGTCCACCTGAATGTCTGGATTGACAACTATGTGGCCAAGTCCAGCTCTTCCAGCAACGCTGACAGCACCAACCCCAAGACCGGTGACTCCATCTACACCGCTGTGGCTGTGATGGGCCTGTCTGTGACGGCTCTGGCTGCTGTGTACTTCATCAACAAGAAGCGCATCGCTTACTAAGATTTGCGGATCTGTGAAATCCTAATGAAAATCCCCGGCAGCTGCGGCTGCCGGGATTTTCTTTTGCTTCATAGGAAATTTTCCGGCCAAATTCCTTGCTATTTCTCCGGACATGAAGTACAATAATCAACAGTGATTTCATGAAAGAGGAGATAGAAATGATGCAGGCGGCATTTGATAATGATCAATATCTGCGGACCCAGTCGGCCCATATCCGGGACCGGATTGCCAAATTCGGCGGCAAGCTGTATCTGGAGTTCGGCGGTAAGCTTTATGATGATTTTCATGCGTCCCGGGTGCTTCCGGGATTTCAGCCGGACAGCAAGCTGCGGATGCTGCTGCAAATGAAGGACCAGGTGGAGATGGTGATTGCCATCAATGCCGGGGATATTGAAAAGAGCAAAATCCGGGAGGATCTGGGCATCACCTATGACCGGGATGTGATCCGCCTGATTGATATTTTCCGGGAGCTGGGATTGTATGTTTCCAGCGTGGTGCTGACCCGGTTCCACGGCCAGGCCGTGGCTACGGCTTTCCAGTCCCGCCTGGAGGGGATGGGTATCCGGGTGTATCATCACTATGACATTGCCGGCTATCCTGCGGATACCGCCCATATCGTCAGCGACCAGGGTTTTGGCAAGAACGACTACATTGAAACCACCCGGGAACTGGTGGTGGTGACGGCCCCCGGCCCCGGCAGCGGCAAGCTGGCCACCTGCCTGAGCCAGCTCTATCATGAGCACAAGCGGGGCATTACCGCAGGCTATGCCAAGTTTGAAACCTTCCCAATTTGGAATTTGCCCATCAATCATCCGGTGAACCTGGCCTATGAGGCTGCCACGGCGGATCTGAATGATGTGAATATGATTGACCCCTTCCACCTGGATGCCTATGGGGTGACCACTGTGAACTACAACCGGGACGTGGAGGCTTTCCCCGTGCTGGTTGCCATCTTTGAAAAAATCCTGGGCCATTGCCCCTATAAGTCCCCCACGGACATGGGCGTGAACATGGTGGGCAACTGTATTGTGGATGATGAAGCTGCCCGGTATGCCTCCCGCCAGGAGATTATCCGCCGGTACTATGCGGGACTGGTGGAGGAGAAGCGAGGGAAGACCAGCGAAGAAACCGTGCGGAAGCTGGAAATGCTGATGAAAAAAGCGGGGGTGTCTCCCGACGAGCGGAAGGTCATTGCCCCTGCGTTGCGTCGGGCCCAGGAAACCGGGGATGCTGCTGCCGCCATGGAACTGCCCGACGGCACCATCGTCACCGGCAAGACCTCCGAGCTGCTGGGGGCTTCTTCCGCCCTGCTGCTGAATGCCCTGAAAAAACTGGGCCATATGCCGGATGATCTGCACCTGATCTCTCCGGTGGCTCTGGACCCCATCCAGCACCTGAAGGTGGACTATCTGGGCAACCGGAACCCCCGGCTCCACACCGATGAGACGCTGATCGCTTTGTCCATCAGTGCTGCCACCAACCCCATGGCGGAGTTCGCCATGCAGCAGTTGAGCAAGCTTCGGGGCTGCGATGTTCATTCCACGGTGATGCTCTCCCCGGTGGATGAGCGGACCTTCAAGCGTCTGGGCGTGAACCTGACTTGCGAACCTCAGTTTGTGGGATAAAAGCAAATGGCCGTGGGAATTTTCCCACGGCACTTTTTAACTGTTTCGGAAAGTTATTCCGTAAAATCGCACAGCCCCCACCAGTGGTGGGGGCTGTATTTTTGGAAAAACTCAGGCTTTGGCGCCGTTGACCGCCAGGTAAGCCCGGATCCGGGCCACATTCTCGGCGTTGGCGGGGTCTTCTTCCAGGTATTCCACGATGTCGTCCACATCCACCACGGAGTACACCGGGAAGCCGTAAGCCTCCTGCACCTCGGCAATGGCGGATTTTTCGCCCTGGCCCTTTTCCTTCCGGTCCACCATGACGAAGGCCGCGGCGACCTTCACGCCCTCCAGATTGGACAGAATGCTCATGCTCTCCCGGATGGCGGTGCCGGCGGTGATCACGTCCTCCACGATCACCACTTCTTCACCGGCCTTGGGCACATAGCCCACGAACACGCCGCCTTCGCCGTGGTCCTTGACTTCCTTCCGGTTGAAGAAGAAGGGCACATCCAGCCCCTCCTTGGACAGGGCAATGGAGGCAGACACGGCAATGGAGATGCCCTTGTAGGCAGGACCATACAGAACAGTGGGCTTCTTGCCCAGCTTGGCGGCATAGGCCTTGGCATAGAACTCGCCCAGCTTGGCAATCTGATTGCCGGTCTTGATGTCGCCGGCGTTGATGAAGTAGGGAATCTTCCGGCCGGATTTGGCGGTGAAATCACCGAATTTCAGCACGCCTGCGCCCTGGAGGAACTGAATAAACTCTCTTTTGTAGCTTTCCATGTTGAATCTCCTTTTCAGAATCAGTCGCAGAATTCAGCCACACACCGCTCATAAGCGGCCACAGGGTCCGCAGCGGCGGTGATGGGACGGCCCACCACGATGTAGTCCGAGCCGATGGCCTTGGCGGCGGCGGGAGTCATGACCCGCTTCTGGTCACCGGCATCTCCGTCGGCGAAACGGACGCCGGGGGTAACGGTGAGGAAGTTCTTGCCGCAGCGGTCGTGAACCTTGCCGGCTTCCAGGGGGGAGCAGACAATGCCGTCCAGACCGGCGTTCTTGGCGGTCTCGGCGTAGTGCATCACCACTTCGTCAATGGGAGCGTGGATCATCAGATCCCTCTCCATGGACTCCTGATCGGTGGAGGTCAGCTGGGTCACGGCGATCAGCAGGGGACGGGTGCCGTCAGGCCGGGTCAGACCTTCCACGGCGGCCTGCATCATGGCGGTGGTACCGGCGGCGTGGAGGTTGGTGATGTCCACATCCAGGTTGGACAGAACCGCCATGGCCTTCTTCACGGTGTTGGGGATATCGTGCAGCTTCAGATCCAGGAAAATTTTGTGGCCCCGGGCCTTGATCTCCCGGACAATGCTGGGACCTTCGGCGTAGTACAGCTCCATGCCGATTTTCACAAAGGGCTTCTTGCCGGTGAACTTGTCCAGAAATGCGAAGGTTGCCTCAGCGGAGGAAAAATCACAAGCGATGATTACGTCTTTACCCATATTAGTTTGCGCCTCCTATAATATCTTTCAGTGCGGTAATCCGATATTTTTCCATCACCCGGGGCAGATCCCGGATGATATCCCGACAGATGTAGGGGTTGACCAGGTTGGCAGCGCCCACTTCCACGGCGGTGGCGCCGGCCAGCATCATTTCAATCACGTCTTCGGCGCTGCAAACGCCGCCCATGCCCACCACGGGAATCTTCACGGCGTTTGCCACCTGGTACACCATCCGCAATGCCACCGGGAAGATGGCGGGGCCGGAGAAGCCGCCCATTTTGTTGGCGATGATGGGCTTGCGGGTCCGCAGATCAATGCGCATACCCAGCATGGTGTTGATCAGGCTGATGCCGTCGGCCCCGGCGTCCTCGCAGGCTTTGGCAATGGATACAATGTCCGTGACGTTGGGGCTGAGCTTGATGATCACCGGCTTGGTGGTTACGGCTTTGACGGCCTTGGTAACCTCTGCTGCCGCTTCCGGCTGGGTGCCGAAGCTCATACCGCCGCCGTGGACGTTGGGGCAGCTGACGTTGACTTCCAGCCAGCCCACCTGCTCCTGCCCATCCAGAAGACGGCAGGTGTAGGCGTAGTCGTCCACGGAGAAGCCGGAGACATTGGCCATCACCGGTTTGTGAAAACATGCTTTCAGCTTGGGCAGTTCTTCGGAGATGACCTTCTCCACCCCGGGATTCTGAAGGCCAACGGCGTTGATCATGCCGCTGGTGCACTCCGCAATCCGGGGGGTGGGGTTGCCGAACCGGGGATCTTTGGTGGTTCCCTTGAAGGAGAAGGTGCCCAGCTCGTTGATGTCGTACAGCTCGGCGTATTCATAGCCGTAGCCGAAGGTGCCGGAGGCGGGGATCACCGGGTTGTCCAGTTCGATGCCGCACAGGTTGACACTCAGGCTTCCCATAGAATCTCCTCCTTCCGCATAACGGGGCCTTCCTTGCAGATGCGCTTGTTGCCGGTGAGGGCCTTGCAGGAGCAGCCCATGCAGGCGCCGAATCCGCAGCCCATCCGCTGCTCAAAGCTCATCTGACCGGAGGTGTTGGTGGTGCGATACACGGCCTTCAGCATGGGCTCCGGGCCGCAGGTGTAGAAATAGGTGTAGTCTTCCGGCAGGGCGTCGGTGACGAAGCCCTTTTTGCCATAGCTGCCGTCCACGGTGGTGACGAAAACCTTGCAGCCCAGAGCCTGGAATTCTTTCTCATAGAAGATTTCCGAAGCGGTGTTGAAACCCAGAACCACTGTGACTTCCTTGCCCAGGGCCAGCAGCCGCTTGGCCAGGTGGTACAGGGGCGGGACGCCCACGCCGCCGCCCAGCAGCACCGGCCGGTCCCCGGCGGGGGCAAGGTCATAGCCGTTGCCCAGGCCGGTGAGAATGTCCAGGGTTTCTCCGGTAGCCATGGCTGCCATCTGCTCCGTGCCTTTGCCCACCACCTTGTAAACGATGGTGAGGGTTTCTCCGTCGTAGTCGCACACGGAGATGGGGCGGCGGAGGAACTTTCCGGTGAGCTGAATGTTCACGAACTGACCGGGGGCGGTGATGGCGGAGGTGTCCCCGGAAAGAACCATTTTGTATACGCTGTCCGTCAGCGGCGTGTTGCTGACGATGGAGAATAGACTCTGTTTCATCGCGTCTCCTCTCTGAAAAATCAGACTTCTTCCGCGGCGTCGATGGTGGAGATGGTCAGGGTGGTCTCCTCCAGCACGTCCAGCAGCACCCGGACGGTATCCAGGGCGGTGAACATGGTTACGTTGTACTCTGTAGCAATCTGACGCAGCTCCAGGCCGTCCCGCTCGTTTGCACCCGGATCACGGGTGTTGATGAAGTAGGCAATGTGGCCCTGACGCAGGGCGTCGGGGATTTCCTCGCTGCCGTCGCTGATCTTGGACAGAACGTGGGTGCGGATGCCGTTGCGCTTCAGATATAATGCGGTGCCCAGGGTGGCTTCAATATTGAAGCCCAGCTTGTAGAACCGGCGGATCAGGGGCAGGGCCTCTTCCTTGTCCTTGTCGGCAATGGTGGCGAAGACGGTGCCGTAGTTCTGCAGTTTCATGCCGGAGGCCTGCAGGGCCTTGTACAGCGCTCTTGTCATGGTCCGGTCATAGCCGATGGCCTCGCCGGTGGACTTCATTTCGGGGGACAGGTAGGCGTCCAGACCCCGGATCTTATTGAAGGAGAAGACAGGAGCCTTGACGTACCAGCGCTTCTTTTCGTCGGGATAGATGTCGAAGAAGCCCTGCTCCTTCAGGGACTTGCCCAGGATCACTTCGGTGGCGATGTCCGCCAGGGAGTAGCCGGTGGCCTTGCTCAGGAAGGGAACGGTACGGGAAGAACGGGGATTGACCTCAATGATATACACATGGTCTTCCTTGTCCACGATGAACTGGATGTTGAACAGACCCACAATGCCGATGCCCAGGCCCAGCTTCTTGGCGTACTGGAGGATGATGCCCTTGACTTTGTCGGAGATGGAGAAGGAGGGATAGACGGAGATGGAGTCACCGGAGTGGACGCCGGTGCGCTCCACCAGCTCCATGATGCCGGGGACGAACACATCCCGGCCATCGCAGATGGCATCCACTTCCACTTCCCGGCCCTGGATATACTTGTCCACCAGCACGGGCTTGTCCTCATCGATTTCCACGGCGGTGCGCAGATAGTGGCGCAGCTGGTTCTCGTTGCCTACGATCTGCATGGCCCGGCCGCCCAGAACGAAGCTGGGACGGACCAGCACGGGGTAGCCGATTTCCGCGGCGGCCTCCAGGCCGTCTTCAATCTTGGTCACGGCACGGCCCTTGGGCTGGGGGATATCCAGTTCCTTCAGCAGCTTTTCAAAGGCGTCCCGGTTTTCTGCCCGGTCGATGGCGGCGCAGTCGGTGCCGATGATCTTCACGCCACGGTCGGTCAGTGGCTGGGCCAGGTTGATGGCGGTCTGGCCGCCCAGAGAAGCGATGACGCCGTCGGGCTTCTCAAACTCGATGATGTTCATCACATCTTCGGTGGTCAGAGGCTCAAAGTACAGCTTGTCGGCGGTGGTGTAGTCGGTGGAGACGGTTTCGGGGTTGTTGTTGATGATGATGGCCTCGTAGCCAGCCTTGCGGATGGTCATAACCGCATGGACGGTGGAGTAGTCGAATTCCACGCCCTGGCCGATACGGATGGGGCCGGCACCCAGAACCACAATCTTTTTTCTGTCCGTCAGCCGGGAGGCGTTCTCTCCGGTGTAGGAGGAATAGAAGTAGGGAATATAGGCCCCGGTGTGGCAGGTGTCCACCATCCGGAAGACGGGGAAGATGTTCTCCTTCTTGCGCAGGTTGAATACTTCGATTTCTTTCACGCCCCACAGCTTGGCGATGTACTTATCGCTGAAGCCCATGGCCTTGGCGGCCTTGAAGGTGTCCAGATCCCGGGAAGCGGCCAGCTTGCGCTCCATGGCCACAATATTCTTGATGGCTTCCAGGAAGTAGGCGGTGATCTGGGTGATCTTGAAGATTTCGTCCACACTCACATCCCGGCGCAGCAGCTCGGCAATGGCAAAGAAGTTGTCGTCCCGGAATTCCCGGATGTACTCCAGCAGTTCTTCGGTGGTCTTGTGGTCAAACTTGGGCAGGTGGAAGTGGCAGGCACCGATTTCCAGAGAACGCACGGATTTCAGCAGGCACTCCTCCAGGTTGGAGCCGATGCCCATGACCTCGCCGGTGGCCTTCATCTGGGTGCCCAGAGTGTTGGGGGCGGTGGCAAACTTGTCAAAGGGGAACCGGGGCAGCTTGGCAATCACATAGTCCAGGCTGGGCTCGAAAGCGGCGTTGGTGTTGGCGATCTTGATGTCCTCCAGGGCCATGCCCACGGCGATCTTGGCGGTGACCCGGGCGATGGGGTAGCCGGAAGCCTTGGAGGCCAGAGCGGAGGAACGGGAGACACGGGGGTTAACCTCGATGAGGAAGTACTCAGAGGAGTTGGGGTTCAGGGCGAACTGGACGTTGCAGCCGCCTTCGATTTTCAGTTCCCGGATGATCTTGATGGCGGAGTCGTTGAGCATCTTCTGATCTTCGGGGCTCAGGGTCATGATGGGGGCAACCACCAGGCTGTCGCCGGTGTGGACGCCCACGGGGTCAATATTCTCCATGCCGCAGATGGTAATGGCATGGTCGTTGCTGTCCCGCATGACCTCAAATTCGATTTCCTTGTAACCCTTGACGCTCTTTTCCACCAGCACCTGATGGACAGGGGACAGCCGGAAGGCGTTCAGGCCGATTTCCACCAGTTCTTCCTCGTTGTTGGCGAAGCCGCCGCCGGTGCCGCCCAGGGTGAAGGCAGGCCGCAGCACCACGGGGTAGCCGATGTGCTTGGCTGCTTCCTTGGCTTCCTCGATGGAGTAGGTGATCTCCGAGGGAATCACAGGCTCGCCGATGGACTGGCACAGTTCCTTGAACAGCTCCCGGTCCTCTGCCCGCTCAATGGACTCGCTGGAGGTGCCCAGCAGCTTTACCCGGCACTCTTTCAGAATACCCTTCTTTTCCAGCTGCATGGCCAGGTTCAGACCGGTCTGGCCGCCGATGCCGGGGACAATGGCGTCGGGACGCTCATAGCGGATGATCTTGGCGATATATTCCAGGGTCAGGGGCTCCATGTATACCTTGTCGGCGATGACGGTGTCGGTCATGATGGTGGCGGGGTTGGAGTTGCACAGAACTACCTCGTAGCCCTCTTCCTTCAATGCCAGACAGGCCTGGGTGCCGGCGTAGTCAAATTCGGCAGCCTGACCAATGACGATGGGGCCGGAGCCAATGATCAGAATTTTCTTGATGTCCGTTCTCTTTGCCATAATAGCGTCCTCCTAATTTTACCTGTATCTATATAAATAATGAAATGGATTCTCACGCCTGATAGACGATCCGGCCATCCCGGATGGTGGCCAGGCAGCGGCCGGATACCTTCCAGCCTTCAAAGGGAGTGGCCTTTCCCATGGACAGGAATTCCTTGGAGTCCACGGTGCTTTCCGCATCCAGATCCCACACGCTGAAGTCCCGGCCCAGCGTCAGGCCGAAGCGTTTTCTGGGGTTGGTACACAGCAGATCCACCGCCCGCTCCAGGGGAAGAATGCCGGGCTTGACCAGATAGGTGTAGATAATGGGGAAGGAAGTCTCAATGCCCACCACGCCGAAGGCGCTCTTTTCCAGACCCCGGGCCTTTTCCTCGGCGCTGTGGGGGGCGTGGTCGGTGGCGATCATGTCGATGGTGCCGTCCAGCAGACCCTGAACCAGGGCTTCCCGGTCTTCTTTGCTTCTCAGCGGGGGATTCATCTTGAATCGCCCGTTTTCTTCCAGCATGCTGTCATCCATCACCAGATAGTGGGGGCCGGTTTCACAGGTCACATCCAGGCCCTCGGCTTTGGCCTGCCGGATCAGCTCCACGCTTTCCTTGGTGGAAATATGGCAGACGTGGTAGGAAACGCCGGTTTCCTTCACCAGCTTCAGATCCCGGGCAATGGGGCCCCATTCGCTTTCCGAGCAGATGCCCCGGTGGCCGTGGGCCTTGGCGTAGGCACCGTCGTGAATATAGCCGCCCCGGAGCAGAGAATTGTCCTCACAGTGGGCCACAATGGGCTTTCCCAGGGCCTTGGCCCGGAGCATGGCCTGACGCATCAGCTCTTCCGACTGAACGCCACGGCCGTCGTCGGAGAATCCGGCCACATAGGGGGCCATGGCCTCCAGATCCGCCAGGGTTTCTCCCCGCTCTCCCACGGTAATGGCACCGTAGGGCACCACCTGAATGCAGGCACCGCTGCGGATGCGCTCCAGCTGGGCGTTCAGGTGCTCCAGGGAATCCGGCACCGGGTTCAGGTTGGGCATGGTGCAGACTGTGGTATATCCGCCCCGGGCCGAGGCTCTGCTTCCGGTTTCCATGGTCTCCTTGTATGAAAAACCCGGCTCTCGGAAATGCACATGCACGTCACAAAAGCCGGGGAAAATAACATAACGGGGAGAATTGAAAACAGCGAACCCAGGGGAGGAAAGGGAGGCAGCAATGGTATCGGAAAAAGACATACCCAGGGAACCGGTGATTACCTTGGCCTGAATCTTGTCTGTCATAACGGTCTCCTTTCGTTTTCGTTCCCAAAAAAAAGTCCTGCCGAAGCGGCAAGACAGAAACTGCGGCAAGCCGCTTTGTATTTATCCCGGTGATTATACCATGTGATTCTGTGGTTGTCAACAGAAAAACGCAGATAATCCCAGGAAATTGGGAAGGAACTAAAGGTTGACAAAACAACGATCCCTGGTATAATGTTAATGTTGACATATCAACAAATAAGGAGGCCGGAACATGATCAGCAGATATGAGATTATTTCCGCGTCAGTATCCAGTATCTACCATGACATTCAGAAAATCCAGCGCACGGAGATGGCCAAATATGGACTGAAAGGTCCCCATGCCCAGTGCCTGCTGGCCATGAGCCGCTACCCCGAGGGAATCACGGCGGCCAGGCTCTGCGAGATCTGTGAAAAGGATAAGGCTGCCATTTCCCGGACCCTGACAGAACTGGAGCAGGCGGGAATGGTGAGCCGCCAGACCAACAACGGTTCCAGATACCGGGCCAGCCTGACCCTGACGGAACAGGGACAGGCCGCTGCCCGCACCGTGTACCGGACGGCCCAGCGGGCCGTGGAGCAGGCGGGACAGGGCTTTGACGGTGCTCAGCGGGAGACCTTTTACCATGTGCTGGGGCTGATTGCGGATCATCTGCATACCATTTGCAAGGAAGGATTACAACCGGAAGAAAAGGAGAAACTATGAGCGTCAGAATTATTGTGGATTCTACCACCGACCTGCCGGAGCAGACGGCCCGACGGGTAACCGTGGTGCCCCTGACCATTCACTTCGGTGAGCAGCAGTATGTGTCCGGGGTGGACATCGATGCCAGAAAATTTTATGAAATGCTGGTGGAGGGGGATGTGCTGCCCACTACCAGCCAGCCCACGCCCTATGCCTTTACCCAGGTGTTCCAGGAGGCGGTGGATGCCGGAGATACAGTGGTGTGCATCACCGTGTCCTCCAAACTCTCCGGCACCTACCAGAGTGCCTGCATCGCCGCTGCGGATTTCCCGGGGAAGGTGTTTGTTGTGGACAGCCTGACGGTGGCCATCGGCGGGGGCATCCTGACGGAGTACGCCCTGAGCCTGACGGACAAGGGCATGGATGCCGAGGAAATTGCCTGGAAGCTGATGCAGAAGCGGGAAAAGGTCCGGCTGCTGGCGCTGCTGGATACCCTGGAGTATCTGAAAAAGGGCGGACGGATTTCCTCTGCCGTGGCCTTTGCCGGGGGACTTCTGAACATCAAGCCGGTGATTGCCGTTGCAGATGGGGAAGTGAAGATGCTGGGCAAGGCCCGGGGCTCCAAGCAGGGCAACAACCTGCTGGTCCAGGAGATTGATAAAGCCGGGGGCGTGGACTTTGAAAAGCCCCTGCTGCTGGGTTATACCGGCCTGAGCGACGCCCTGCTGCAAAAGTACATTGTCGACAGCGCCGCACTGTGGCAGGGAAAGGTGGAGCAGCTGCCGGTGTCCATTGTGGGCAGCGTGGTGGGAACCCACGCAGGCCCCGGAGCGGTGGCTGTGGCCTTCTTCGCGGCGGAGACGGAGTAATCAGAGAAGAAAATCCGGGATTTTTTCATTCGGCTTGCAAAAGCCGTTGAAAAACCCGGATTTTTCATTTATAATAAGGAACGTTATCAACTTGATTCTGCCCGGCAGCCTGTTGCCGGTCGGGGAAATGAGGTCAATATGGAAAGAAAAGTGGGAACCGTATCCCGGGGCGTCCGTGCCCCCATCATCCGGGAAGGGGATGACCTGGCCCAGATCGTGGTGGACAGCGTTCTGGCTGCTGCGGAAAGCGAGGGCTACAGCCTGCGTAATCGGGATGTGGTAGCGGTCACCGAGTCTGTGGTGGCCCGAGCCCAGGGCAACTATGCTTCTGTGGACGCCATTGCTGCAGATGTCCGGGCCAAGCTGGGCGGGGAAACCGTGGGTGTGATCTTCCCCATTTTGTCCCGGAACCGGTTTGCTATCTGCCTGCGGGGCATTGCCCGGGGCTGCAAGAAAATAGTTCTGATGCTCAGCTACCCCTCCGACGAGGTGGGCAACGAGCTGGTGTCCCTGGACAAGCTGGACGCCGCCGGAATCAACCCCTACTCCGATGTGCTGACCCTGGAGAAGTACCGGGAGCTGTTTGGAGAGAACCGGCACCCCTTTACCCTGATTGACTATGTGCAGTACTATTCCGAACTGATTGCCGAGGAAGGCTGCCAGGTGGAAGTGATCTTCGCCAACAATCCCCGGGTGATTCTGGACTACACCAAGAAGGTATTGACCTGTGACATCCACACCCGGGCCCGGACCAAGCGGATTCTCCGGGCTGCCGGCGCAGAGACGGTGTGCGGCCTGGACGACATTCTCAACGCTCCGGTGAACGGCAGCGGCTGCAATGAAGCCTACGGCCTGCTTGGCTCCAACAAGTCCACCGAAGACAAGGTCAAGCTCTTCCCCCGGGATTGCCAGGGACTGGTCATGGACATCCAGGCAAAACTGCTGGAGAAAACCGGCAAGCTGGTGGAGGTTATGGTCTATGGCGACGGCGCCTTCAAAGACCCGGTGGGCAAGATCTGGGAGCTGGCGGACCCGGTGGTTTCCCCGGCCTACACCCCCGGACTGGAGGGCACTCCCAATGAGCTGAAGCTGAAGTACCTGGCGGACAATGACTTTGCCAGCCTCTCCGGCGCGGAACTGAAGGCTGCGATTGAGGATGCCATCCGTACCAAGGACAGCAACCTGGCCGGCACCATGGCCACCCAGGGCACCACGCCCCGCCGCCTGACGGATCTGATCGGCTCTCTGTGCGACCTGACCTCCGGCTCCGGCGACAAGGGTACGCCCATCATCCACATCCAGGGCTATTTCGACAACTATACCAACGATTGATTTTCGTATGATTTCACAAAACTGCGGCGGCATGATCTTTCGTGCCGCCGCGGTTTGTAAATTTTTTTCCACAGGAAAAATTCTATTTGCAATTCATTTGCATTTAGGATATAATGAGAAAAATTTACAAGGAGGGACGCTATGCAATACCTGATTTCCTTTCTGGAGGGCATTATCACATTCCTGTCTCCCTGCCTGCTGCCCATGCTTCCGATTTATATTTCCTACTTTGCCGGGGGCGGGGAGCGGAGTACCCAAAAGACCCTCACCGGGGTGCTGGGCTTTGTGCTGGGCTTCACCCTGGTGTTCACCGCCATGGGCGCTCTGGCGGGTACCCTGGGCAGCTTTCTCACCCGGTACCAGAGCTGGGTCAATTTGATCTGCGGGGCGGTGGTGATTCTCTTCGGCCTGAACTACATGGGCGTGCTGCGGCTGAACCTGTTCCAGGGAGGCAGCCGGGGCGGTGTCCGGGAGAATATGGGCTTTTTCTCCGCCTTTCTATTCGGCGTGATTTTCTCCGTGGGCTGGACACCCTGCGTGGGGGTGTTTCTGGGCTCGGCGCTGATGCTGGCCTCCCAGCAGGGCCATGTGCTGGAAGGCATGACCATGCTGCTGTGCTACTCCCTGGGGCTTGGAGTGCCGTTTTTGTTCAGCGCTGTGCTGATTGACCGGCTGAAATCTGCTTTCAATTGGGTCAAGACCCATTATCGGATCATCAACACTGTGGCCGGGGTATTCCTGGTGGTGGTGGGTGTGCTGATGGCCACCGGCCTGCTGGGACGGTATCTGGCGCTGCTGCAGTGAAGCAAGGAGGATAACTGCCATGGAGAAAACCTACCGGATTTTGAAAATCGCCATTGTAACGCTGCTGTTTGCTGTGGTTCTGGCGGGGGCCTACCTGCTGTACAACCGACTCAGCGGCGAAATTCAGCTGGACAGCCTGGCTACTCAGGCTTCCGCCGAAACGGAAGCCGAAAAGGAAGCGGTTCCGGACTTTACCGTCTATGACCGGGAGGGAAATCCGGTGAAGCTGTCGGATTTCCGGGGCAAGCCGGTGATTCTGAATTTCTGGGCCAGCTGGTGCGGCCCCTGTGTCAGCGAGATGCCGGATCTGCAAACTGCATACGATACCTATGGGGATCAGATTCACTTTGTGCTGGTGAACCTAACTGACGGCAGTCAGGAGACCATGGAGTCTGCTACACAACTCCTGGACGAGAAGGGCTACACCTTCCCGGTGTATTTCGACACGGAGCTCGATGCGGCCATGGCCTATGGAGTCAATGTGCTGCCGGTTAGCTTCTTTGTGGACCAGGAGGGATACCTGGTGGCCTGGACTCAGGGCGCCATGTCGGCGGACAGCATCCAGAAAGGGATCAATATGCTGCTGGAAACCCTCTGACAGCCGGTCCGGGGCCGCGAAAGCGGCCCCGTTTTTGTTTTTAAGAAAAAATTAACACTTGCAAAGGGGAAAAATCCCTTTACCCCTGGGGGAAAAAGTGGTAAACTATACCCAATTTACCGATAGACGGAGGATATCCATGTTACACGCCCAGAGGAAGCCCTTCCAGTGGAATTACCTGGCACTGGCCTTTGCCATTCCCTGTGTGGGGATGCTGTTTGTCATGCTCATCAGCCAATATGAGCCCTTCGGCCAGTATTCCATGCTGTATTCCGATATGTACCACCAGTATTATCCCTTCTTTGTGGCCTTCCGCCGGGCGCTGCGCAGCGGGGAAGGGCTGATCTACACCTGGAGTGTGGGCATGGGAATGGACTATCTGGGGCTGATTGCCTACTATCTGGCGTCCCCCCTGAACCTGCTCAGTGTGCTGGTGCCGGAAGGGTGGCTGCTGGAATATTTCTCCCTGCTGGTGCCCATCAAGCTGGGGCTGGCGGGACTGTTTTTTGCCATCTTCCTGAAGGAACTGTTCGGCAAGGACAATTTCTCCATTTCTGTGTTCGGCGGCTTGTACGGCCTGTGTGCCTGGGCCCTGGGGTTCCAGTGGAATATCATGTGGCTGGATACCTTTGCCCTGCTGCCCCTGGTGGCCCTGGAGGCGGTGCGGCTGCTGGAGCAGAAGAAGTTCCGGCTGTACACCCTGACTCTGTTTGCCTCCATTTTCGCCAACTACTACATTGGCCTGTTTACCTGCATTTTTGTTTTCCTGCTGTTCTTTGTGTATCAGATCTGCCGCTGGGGCGGATGGAAGAAGTTTTTTAGCGATCTGCTCCGGATTGCCTTGTTTTCCGCCCTGGCCATCGGCATGACAGCCATTTTGTCCCTGCCCACCCTGTCTGCCCTGCAGACCACCCAGTCCAGCGTGAACCAGTTCCCCACCGGCTTCCGGCTGAACATCGCCAGTTCCAACACCCTGCTGGGATTGCTGGACGCCATGCGCCAGGTGGCGGGAAACATGGGCGGCTCCATTGAGCCCAACTTCAAGGAAGGACTGCCCAATGTGTACTGCGGCATCATCAGCGTGGTACTGATGTTCCTGTATCTGATGGCCCGGGATATCAAGCTCCGGGACAAAATCTGCTGTGTCAGCCTGCTGGTGTTTTTCAATCTGAGCTTTATCATCCGCCAGCTGGACTACATCTGGCACGGCTTCCATTTCACCAACATGATTCCTTACCGGTTCAGCTTCCTGTACAGCTTTGTGGTGCTGTACATGGCCTACCGGGCCTGGCTGATGCGGAAGAAATTCTCCCCCTGGCAGATTCTGGGGGCAGGAGTGCTGGCGGCGGGAATCCTGGCCTGTTCCAAGGACCTGCTCCACACCGAAACCGTTACTCTGGGCAGCTGGGAACTGGACTTCCCGGTCTATATTGTCTATAACCTGGTGTTCCTGGTGCTGTATGTTCTGACCATGCTCTGCGGTGCCCTGGAGGAGACCATTCCCGAGGATTCTTCCCAGCAGGAGGCGGCCCGGATTCGCCGGGACAATGCCCAGAGCAAACGCCGGGCAGCGGTCCTGGTTCTGGCCATTGTTTGTACGGAAATGATCGGCAATCTGGTGTGCTTCGGGCTGTACTTTACCGGAACCGGAGTGTCCAACTATCCCAAAGGCACCACCTATACGGCCTCGGTCATCCGCTATATGTATGAGCGGGAGGAAGACAACCTGTTCTTCCGGGCAGAAACCACCCACTCCCAGACGCTGAACGACGGCGCCCTGAACGGCTACAACGGGGTATCCGCCTTTACCAGCTCCGCCAATGTGAAAACCACCCTGTTCATGCAGGCTCTGGGCTACGGTGCGAAGAATACCTACAACCGGTATCTGTTTGAGGAAAGCTCCCCGGTGGCAAACCTGTTCCTGGGGTTGAAATACATGATTGACCGGGACGGGAAGGACAAATCCAGCTCCATGTTCACAGAGGTGAATTCCTTCGGAGATACCACCCTGCTGGAAAACAACGCCTATCTGCCCCTGGGATTCCTGGCGGAGTCGGAGCTGGCGGACGTGTACTTTGACATCTCCACCAACCCCTTCCAGTTCCAGAATACCCTGTTTTCGGCGGCCACCGGTCTGGAAGGAGAGGTCTGGCATCGGATTCCCGGGGAGAACATGACCATCACCGGCAGCGGTACCACCATTCAGGAGAGCAATGATTCCGGCTACTGCCGCTACGGGGATACCGGCTCCAATGCCAATGTCACCTACAGCTACGTGGCAGACCGGGACGGCTTTGCCTGCATTCATCTGATTCTTCCGGAGCGGAACACCTTCTATGTCAGCGTCAACGGGGTGGAGTTGTATTCCGAGAGCATCAGCCTGCCCCAGATGCTGGCGGTGACGGATCTGAAAACCGGAGATGTGCTGGACATCCGGATTGCCTGCGATTCCGGGGAGAGCAGCACCATGACAGTCAGTGCCGGCATCCTGAACCAGGAGCGGTTCTGGGAAGGATACGAGATTCTCAGCGCTTCGGAGCTGAACCTGACCCGGTTTGATACCACTTATATTGAAGGTACCATCGACTGCGACCGGGACGGACTGCTGTACGCCTCCATTCCCCAGAACGGAAACTGGACGGTGCTGGTAGACGGCCAGCCAGCCCAGATCAAGCTGGTGGGAGAGTGCATGATCGGTGTGGAACTGACGGAAGGCAGCCACACGGTGGTCTACCGGTATCACAACGCAGCATTGTCTCTGGGCTGGAAAGTCAGCCTGGGCTGCGCCGTGATATTCGGCCTGATCTGGTACTTCCAGGGAAAGCCAAAGAAAAAAGTCCGGGCCAAACGGGGCCGATTTGAGAAATAAGAAAAACCGGAGAAGCTTTCATGCGAAAGCTTCTCCGGTTTTTTATCAGACGTGGGACAACGCTTCGGTGATGGTGCCGCCGCCCACTACAAGATCTCCCTGGTAGAGCACCACGGCCTGACCGGGGGTCACTGCCCGCTGGGGCTGGTCAAAGACCACCCGGGCGAAGCCGCCTTCCTCAGGGTAGACGGTGGCGGACTGCTCCAGCTGGCTGTGCCGGGTTTTGGCGGTAACCTGCATGGGCTCGGTCAATTGATCAAAAGGAAACCACACCCAATCCGATGCCCGCAGGGCAGGGGAGAACAGGGCCTCACTGGGCCCAACAGTGACGGTGTTGGCTGCCATGTCCTTCCGGCAGACATACACCGGCGCACCAAGGGCAATGCCCAGTCCCTTGCGCTGGCCCAGGGTATAGCGCACCGCCCCCTGGTGCCGGCCTACCACCTGCCCGTCCAGGTTCAGGTAATCCCCCTGGGGATAGGTTTTTCCGGTGTAGCGTTCCAGAAAGGCGCCGTAATCCCCGTCCGGGACAAAACAGATGTCCTGACTGTCATGCTTCCGGGCGGTGACAAAGCCGTTTTCCTCGGCAATTTGCCGGACTTCCGCCTTGGTCAGTTCCCCCAGGGGAAACAGAATGTGCTCCAGCTGCTCCTGGGACAGACAAGCCAGAAAATAGGTCTGATCTTTGGCAGTATCCCGGGCCTTATACAATAAATAACGGCCGGTTTCGGGGTCTTGCCGGACCCGGGCGTAATGCCCGGACACCACATAGTCGCAGCCCAGAACCTGAGCCCGGCGGAGCAGCGTGTCAAATTTCAGATGCCGGTTGCAGTCAATACAGGGGTTGGGGGTCAGTCCCTGTTCGTAGCATTTTACGAATTTCTCAATAACTTGTTCCCGGAAGGCATCCTGAAAATTGAACACATAGTGGGGAATCCCCAGTCGGTGAGCCACGCTCCGGGCATCCTCTGCGTCGTCCAGGGAACAGCAGGTGCCTTCTTTCGGGAGTCCGGCGGTGGAGTTGTCGTACAGGCGCATGGTGGCGCCGATGCAGGAATATCCCGCCTGAAGGGTCAGCAGGGCTGCCACAGAGCTATCCACACCGCCGCTCATGCCAATCAGGGCCTTTTTTTGACACATACGCTTGCCTCCTGGGTCAGAAATCTTCTTTCCACCGAGTATACAGAGCCTTGAAAAGAAAGTCAATCCTGAGTCTGGGAGGAAAATGTTACAAGTTTCGACAATTTGTGACATCAATCGGGAAGTCGTTACGGATGTCTGACAATTTCTGGGACGTTTCTGGAAAAACGGGAAAAAACCTTACCGGAGAAATCTTAAGATTGTAACAAAAATGTAATTATTTTCAAAATGGGGGTTGCAATTTGTAATCGGGTCTGTTATAATACCGTTACTTACATAAGAAAGAAGGAGTAAGTTGCTATGAAGAAGAGACTCTTGTGCTTTTTGATGGCTCTGTTCATGGCAGCCAGTCTGGTTCCCGCCGCTGCGCTGCCGACCTTCGCCGCTACTTTGTCGGTCAGCGAAAGTGCGATTACCGTTCTGAAGCAGCTGGAAGGATATAGCCGGTATTGTGACAAGAATGGCTACATCGGCTACGGCACCCCTTGTGACGGCAAAGGGGACCATGGCAAAAAGAAGCATGAAGTAGATGAAATCGAGGCGGATAAGGCGCTGCGCGAGGTCCTGAAGGATCTGGACAAAGCTGTCAACAGCTTTGCCAGCAAGAAGGGCCTGTCCCTGACCCAGGGGCAGCATGATGCCATGGTTCTGTTCTCTTTCCAGAACGGCACCGCCTGGACCACCGGTACCGGTGATCTCCAGTCTGCTATCGTCAGCAAGGCCAAGGGCAGCGAGTTCCTCAGTGCCATCTGCCGCTGGTCCTCCAGCGACAAAGACGAGCGTCGGAAGATTGAGGCCAATATGTACCTCAACGGCGTGTACTCCAGTTCTGTGCCTTCCCAGTTTATCACTGTGAAGCTGGAACCCAACGGCGGCACCATGTCCCAGTCCGCTATTCAGTACTATGATGTGACCACCGCTCAGCCTGTGGGCGTGATTCCCACCAATGGTACCCAGACGTTTATGGGCTGGTACCTGAGTACCGGCAAGGACGATGAAGGCGTGTTCACGGATGGAAATGCTGTAACAAAGGTGACTAAGGCTTACGATGGAAAGACCTTGGTGGCACGCTGGCAGATGGCGAATGGCGAAACCGACTCTGTTAATTATCTGATTAGCGTGTCGGATTTGGCGTCCCGTACGCTCTATAGTGCGCCGAATGGCAGTGCCTGGGCCACGAAGATTGATAAGTACATCACTGCGGATGGAAAATCCCTGCGGGTGAAGGCGGACTATGTGGATAAGGATGGCGTGCGCTGGTGCATGCTGGGCAGCGGGACCAACGACGGTAAAGCCTGGGAAGACTGGGTGAAGCTGAAGACCACCGTCACCGGCGGTATTGTTGCCGATACCTCCGGCCTGGAGATGGATGTGACGGTTACCGTTACCAACTCCTATGTAAACTCCCGTGTCAATGCCACCATCTTCAGTGCGCAGAACGGCTCTTATAAGCAAGGCGACAAACTCCGCATTATCAATACTGCAAATGCCGATGGCTTCCTTTGGGGCCAGGTGGCGGCCAGCGCAGAGGATGCCACCCCTGTGGGCTGGGTTGCGCTGATGTATACCAACTTCGAGTCTGTAAAGGACTCCGGTTCCAGCAACCAGAACACCACCAATGTGGTAGCCAGAGCGGTGGTTACTACCAAGGGCTATCTGAACGTACGTAACGATGCCGGTACAGACAACCAGATCGTGGGTGCCCTGTCCAACGGAACCCAGGTGGATCTGTATGAAACCAAGTATGTCAACGGTATTCAGTGGGGCCGCTACAGCGGCGGCTGGATCTGCCTGGCCTATACCGATGTGACCCGGGTGACTGAGGACACTGGTGCGGCCAACGACGTGGGTCTGACGGCCTACGCCTTTACCGGAGCAATGAACACCACAAAGGTCTACAAGACTCCTGGGTCCACAGAGCCTTCCAACTTGGTTGTAATCAAGGAAGCGATTCCCTCTAAGGTCACTGTCACAAACCTGACGCTGTGCTCCGATGGCAACACCTGGGGCAAAATTTCCCAGGGCTGGGTTCGGGTTTCTGATTCTAAGGGCCGTGCTTTGGATGTAGACCTGGATGAGGCAAAATTCTATGTTGTTGCTGATGCTGTCAGTGTGCGCGACAACGCTTCTGCAGGAGCGAATCTTGTGGACACCCTGACCAAGGGCGTGGAATTCAATGTCAACCAGAGCAAGCAGGTTGTTGTAGTTGGCGAGACCATCTGGGGTTACGCTGACAAGGTAGGCGAAGACGAAGCTACTTACGGCGGCTGGGTCAATCTGGCCAGCAAGTATGTCAGCCGGAACGGCGCACCCTCCATCGAGGAAGATGAGGATGACGAGTACAACACCTACACCGGCCAGCTGGCCACCGTTGTCAATACTGACAGCGTTAACGTCCGGATTACCGGCGCTACTTATGGTAAGATTGTCGGCAAACTGGCTCGGGGCACCACAGCTCGGGTGCTGGGTGAGCGGGACGGATGGTACAACCTGGATGTGGACGTGGACGGCAATCCCGAGACCGGCAGCTGGGTTTCCGGCAGCTACCTGAACGTTTATGAGGGAACCATCGACGGTTCCGGCAACTCCAGCGGCGATAACAACAACGGCTCTTCCGGCGGCAATAGCAAGGTTGAGACCGGCACCGGCATTGTGGCCAACACTTACGCAGGCGTGAATGTCCGCAGCGGCGCCGGCATCGGCTATGCGCTGGTTGGCAAACTGCTGCCTGGTACCAGCGTGGAAATCACGGAGGTGAAGCAGGTTGGTGCGGCCAAGTGGGGCAAGACAGCTCAGGGCTGGGTCTGCATGGATTACATTACCATGGTTTCCAACTATCCCATTGGTGGCGGTAGTGGCAGCGGCTCCAGCGGCGGCGCTACCACCACGGAAGTGGCGATTTACACCGGCCATACCAACGGGAAAGTGACGGTGTATAAGGAGACCTCCACCAAGTCGGATACGGTGCGGACACTGGCCAAGGGTGACCCTGTGACTGTACATGAACTGCTCACTTCCACTGAGACAACGAAGACGGAAGGTAAGGGTGACAGTGGCAGCGACAGCCAGACCGTTACAAAGACCACCTATTATTGGGCTCGGGTCAATGATGGTTATATTGCGTATCCCGCTGACAACCTGACTCTGGACGCTCTGGATGAGAAGACCTACACCCTCACCGAATCTGATACCCTGAATGTGCGGGAAGCTGCGGGAACGGATTCTGGTAAAGTGAAGGGATTGCAGCTGAAGAAGGGCGACCAGGTGAAGGTCACTTCTCTGGAAATTGTGAAGGGCAATGTCTGGGGCCGGATTGAAAAGGACGGAAAGAGCGGCTGGATTAGCCTGGCCTACATGACAGCAGGTGCGGTTACCATCGCACCGGAGACCAGTGCACCGACCACGGCTCCCTCCACTCCCACCATGGGCAGCACCGGCAATACCGGCTCCGGCGGATTTGTAACCAACACCGGTGGATATAGGTACACCGGTAAGGTGATCAACACCAACGAGCTGAATGTCCGGTCTACCGCTTCTACCGCCAGCACCATTACCACCACCCTGAAGGGCGGTGCCAGCCTGGTGATTTATGAAACCACCATTGCTGAGAACATGGCTTGGGGACGCTGTGATGCCGGCTGGGTCTACCTGTACTATGTGGATCTGACGCCCTGCATCAACGGCGCAGTGGATGCCCGGGTTGTCTACCAGGACAACACCATCATCTACACCGATGCCGACCGCAGCGCCACGGCCGGTACCTACGCCAGAATGTCTGTCATTGACATCTATGAGATCGTGGGCAAGATGGCCCGTACCGATCTGGGCTGGGTCAGTACTGACGACCTGCTTTAATTGCAAATGCAAACGGAGTCCCCGGGAAACCGGGGACTCCTTCTTTATCCGCTTGCCATTGGGAAGAAAGTATGATACCATTAACGCAGAATGCGCCAAGGGGAGGGCCTGTAAATGAGCAGAGCCGATGAATTATATAAGCAGACTTGCCTGGAAATCCTGAACCATGGGTTTTCCGATGAGAATTTGGAGGTCCGGCCCCACTGGGCAGATGGGACTCCTGCCCACACCATCAAAAAATTCGGTGTGGTAAACCGGTACAATCTGGCGGAGGAGTTTCCCATCATGACTCTGCGCCGGACCTACTGGAAAAGCGCGGTGGACGAACTGTTGTGGATCTGGCAGAAAAAGTCCAACCGGATCTGCAACCTGGGCAGCCATGTCTGGGACGAGTGGGCCGGGGAGGATGGCACCATCGGTAAGGCCTACGGCTACCAGCTGGGCATCAAGCACCAGTATCAAGAGGGAATGTTTGACCAGGTGGATCGGGTGCTGTATGACCTGAAACACAATCCGGCCTCCCGGCGGATTCTCACCAACATCTATAATTTCCAGGACCTGCACGAAATGAACCTGTACCCCTGTGCCTACTCCATGACCTTCAACGTGACGGGAGATACCCTGAACGCCATTCTGAATCAGCGCTCTCAGGATATGCTCACCGCCAACAACTGGAACGTGGTGCAGTATGCGGTGCTGACCCATATGATGGCCCAGGTTTCCGGACTGAAGGTGGGAGAACTGGTTCATGTGATTGCGGACTGCCACATCTATGACCGTCACATTCCGGCGGTGAAGGCCATGCTGGAAAAGGAAGGATATCCCGCTCCCACCTTCTCCATGGACGAAAGCATTACCGACTTCTATGCCTTCACCAAGGACAGCTTCCGGGTGGAAAACTACCAGTACCATCCCTTCGATTTTGAGATCCCTATGGCGATCTGAGGGGGCGCAAAGATGGAATTGATTGTAGCGGTTTACGGAGACTGGGGCATCGGCAAGGATGGAACCCAGCCCATTGCCCTGTCTGCGGACCGGAAATTCTTCCGGGAGATGACCCGGGGGGCTATGGTGATTGCCGGGCGGCGGACGGTGGAGGATTTCCCCGGGCAAAAGCCCCTCCCCGGCCGGGAAAATGTGGTACTCACCGGAAGCGGACGGGAATTTCCCGGTTTTCAGGTGTGCCGGACGCCGGAACAGGTTCTTGCTCTGGCAGCCCAGGTACCACGGGCGATGGTGATTGGCGGCGGGAGCGTGTACCGGCAGATGCTTCCCTGGTGTGATACGGCCTATGTGACCAAACTGGATGTCACCCCGGCGTCGGATACCTTTTTCCCTGACCTGGATCAGGAACCGGATTGGGAGCTGGAGGGGGAACTGCAATCCGGAGAGGAAGCGGGGATTGCTTACCGGATGCTCCGATACCGCAGAGTTGGAAAAACAGAATAAAAAAGGGAGCGGCCTCCGGGCCGCTCCCTTTGTGCGTATGAAATCAGGAAAACAGATTCTGTACCAAATCAAACAGAAGACTGCCGGCGGCGAATCCCACAATGGCCAGCAGGATATAAAGCAGCTTGTTTTTCATCGTTTTTTCTCCTTTCTCGGGGCCGATTGGGGCTTGGACGTTTTCCCGTGTGTTTTCCGGATGGGTTTGGGCGGCGCACCACGTTTGGAAGGGACAGCACCGGCTTTCACAGGTTTCGGAGGGACGGCCCGGATCAGACACTTGGGGCCGGAGCCGATCAGGTCTTCCCGGTGGGCGGCAATCAGAGCCTCCCGGACCAGGTAGTAATTCTTGGGATTCCGGTACTGAATCAAGGCACGCTGCATGGCTTTTTCATGGGGGTCGGTGGGAACATACACCTTGTCCATGGTCCGGGGGTCCAGGCCGGTGTAGTACATCACAGTGGACAATGTGGAGGGAGTGGGGTAGAAATCCTGAACCTGCTCCGGATTGTAGCCCATGTCCCGGATGTATTCTGCCAGCTCCACCGCCTCCTTCATGGTAGAACCGGGGTGGCTGGACATGAGATAGGGTACCAGGTACTGATCCATGCCGTACTGCCGGTTCAGGGCGAAGTACTTGTCCACAAACTGATTGTATACTGCGTTCCGGGGCTTGCCCATCCGGCGCAGCACCGCATCGGAGACGTGCTCCGGGGCAACCTTCAGCTGGCCGGAGATGTGGTACTGCACCAATTCCTTGAAGAAGGTGTCCTTCTTATCCGCCAGCAGGTAGTCAAAACGGATGCCGCTGCGGATGAAGACCTTTTTCACCCCTGGAATTTTCCGAAGCTTACGCAGCAGGGCGACATAGTCCGCGTGATCCGCCCGCATATTTTTGCAGGGGGTGGGGTACAGGCACTGCCGTCCGCCGCAGGCGCCTTTGGTCAGCTGTTTTTCACAGGCGGGGTGGCGGAAGTTGGCGGTGGGGCCGCCCACATCGTGAATGTAGCCCTTGAAATCCGGGTCCTTCACCATGATCTCCGCTTCCTGAATCAACGACTCGTGGCTCCGGGTCTGGACAATTCGTCCCTGGTGGAAGGTCAGGGCGCAGAAGGAGCAGGCGCCGAAGCAGCCCCGGTTGCTCACCAGACTGAATTTGACCTCTTCAATGGCAGGCACGCCCCCGGCTTTGGCATAGCTGGGGTGCCAGGTGCGCATATAGGGCAGGGCGTACACCTCGTCCATCTGCTGGGTGGTCAGCGGCTTCTGGGGCGGATTCTGGACCACAAACTCCTTGCCATATGGTTCTGCCAGACGCTTGGCGGTGAAGGGGTCGCAGTTGCCGTACTGAATTTTGAAGGACTCGGCGTATTTCCGCTTGTCCGCCTTCAGGGACTGGAAATCCGGCAGCACAATGGTGGGGAAACTGTCGTCCAGGTGGGACGTTTTGAATACGGTGCCGTCGATGTAGGTGATGTCCCGGACGTTCAGACCGGAATTCAGGGCATCGGCAATTTCCACGATGCTCTTCTCTCCCATGCCGTACATGAGAAGGTCTGCCTGACTGTCCAGCAGGATGGAGCGTTTCAGGCTCTCCGACCAATAGTCGTAGTGAGCCAGACGGCGCAGACTGGCCTCAATGCCGCCGATGAGAATGGGGGCATCGGGATAGACCTGCCGGATCAGATTGCAGTAGACCACGGTGGCGTAGTCCGGCCGCTTGCCCATGACCCCGCCGGGGGTAAAGGCGTCGGTTTTCCGGCGGTGCTTGGTAACGGAATAGTGGTTGACCATGGAGTCCATATTTCCGCCCGTCACCAGAAAGCCCAGCCGGGGAGAGCCGAAAGTGGTGATGGATTTGGGATTTTTCCAATCCGGCTGGGAAATGATTCCCACCGAATAGCCGTGATGCTCCAGCACCCGGCTGATGATGGCGTGGCCAAAGGATGGATGATCCACATAGGCGTCACCGATGACATACACAAAGTCGCACTGCTGCCAGCCCCGATCCAGCATTTCCTGCCTGGTGATGGGTAAAAAATCCATGTGCTTCCTCCTGAAATGTGGCTGTTTTCCCTATTATAGCAGAGAATATCCCAAAAGGGAAGTGGAAAAGCGCACCCCTAGGGTGCGCTCTGCCCGAAAAGTCTTATTTGTGCTGTAATTTTCGCTTCTTGCCGTCGGTGCCCAGGACGTAGGTGTTTTCCAGTTCCCCCACCAGATTGGCTTTGACGGAGTCGATATAGATTCTTCTTAAGTGATCCCGCTCGGCCAGTTCTTCCGGGGTCAGGGGGCCTTCCTTGGCTTTGTGGGCCAGCTCGTTGATTCTGGCGATGACTTCGTTCATTTTCATAATCGGTTCCTCACACATAACGATGAATGATGACACTGATGCGGTCTTTTTTGGTCCGGCTGCCCACGCTGTCCAGACAGATCTTGCCCATTCCCCGGAGGGAGATTTTGGCACCCTGGGAGACCAGCTTGTCCGATTTCTCGCAGGGCAGGCCGTCAACCGCCACTTTCCCGGCGGCAATATACTGTCCTGCCAGACTTCTTCCGATGCGAAATCCGCTGGCTACCACACTGTCCAGACGGAGAGAGGCCAGGGTGTCCCGGATTTCCTTTACCTCCGGCGCCGGAATCCGGGCGTTTTCCAGGGGAATCTGTTCCAGACGCACATGAGCCCGCCCGGCGGAGGTGAAATTCTGCAGGACGTAGGGGGCGATTTCCTGGGTGACGAAGAAGTCGCAGCTGTCTTCATCCACACAGATGTCTCCCACAGACTCCCGGGTGATCCCCGCTCCCATCAGGGCGCCCAGAAAATCCCGGTGGTTGGGGCTGTCCCCCTGGTAAAAGCTGGCTCGCAGGCAGATGCAGGGGCTGTCCTCCCCGGTGAGCCAGGTTTCGTCCAGGTAGTCCGGCAGAAAAAGGAGCATTTTCCGTTCTGCATCCGGGTAGCCCCCGAAGACGTGGAGCCCCTCCGGCTCACCAAAAAGATAGCGGGCCATTTCCAGCTCCCGGGGGGAGAGAAAACCGGTGTGGGCCGGGATGTTCCGCTGGAAGCCTGCCTGAATTTTATCCCAGAGTTTGGCCAGAAGCATACGATCCTGGCTGGTCTGGGCGATTTTTTCAATGTTGCTTCGATTCATGGTATCACCGGGGCTAGTATACCACACATTTCCGGGGATGAAAAGAAGTTTTTCTTGTGCCGGGGGAGATTGTGGAGTATAATATCTCCAAAAAGAGGGAAAGGACACAGCTATGAGAATCGGAATCATCGGCGCGGGAGCGGCAGGAATGGCCGCTGCCCTGGCTGCCGGGGAATCGGAAGAGAATCAGGTGATTCTGCTGGAGCGTCAGGCCCGGGTGGGGCGGAAGCTTCAGGCCACGGGAAACGGACGGTGCAACCTGACCAACCTGCATGCCCTGGAAGGGGGTTACCACGGAGAGCATCCGGAGTTTTCCCGCTATGCCCTGGAAGCATTCCCTCCGGAGGCAGTGCTGGAATGGATAGGCTCTTTGGGGCTGTTCACCGTGGCGGAGCCCAGCGGACGGGTTTACCCCTACTCCGACCAAGCCAACTCCGTGGTGGATGTGCTGCGCTTCGCCCTGGAACGGCCCAACATTCAGGTGAAACTGGGCTTTGAGGTGACCCGGGTGCGGAAAATTCCCGGGGGCTTCCGGGTGGAATCCCGGGAGGACAGCCTGGAATGTGACAGCTTGATCGTGGCTTGCGGTGGTCTGGCAGGCACCAAGCTGGGGGGCACCATGTCCGGCTACCAGATCCTGCGCTCCCTGGGGCACAAGTGTACCCGGCTGCGCCCGGCACTGGTCCAGGTGAAAACCGGCTGGCCGGGGATTACCGCCCTGAAGGGGGTCCGGGCCAACTGCCGGGCCGCCATCTACCGGGACGACAAAATGGTGCGGGAGAGCACCGGGGAAATCCAGTTTACGGAATACGGCCTGTCCGGCCCGGTGATGTTTGAAATCTCCCGGGATGTGTGCCAGGGCGGGGGAGACTGGCAGTGCCGGATGGATTTTCTGCCCCAGGTTCCGGAGGAAAAACTGCTGCAGGAGCTGCTCCGCCGGAAGGAAACCCGACTGCCGGCTTCGGAACTGTTTACCGGAATTCTCCATAACCGGCTGGGCCGGGTGCTGACCCAGGTAGCGGGCATCTCCCTGAACGGTGCTGTCCGGGATCTGGAAGGAGAGGAACTGGCCCTGGCAGCCCGGACGGCGAAGCAGTTCTCCGTCAGCCTGACGGAGCCCCTGGGCATGGACAGCGCCCAGGTTACCGCCGGGGGAATCCTGACGGGAGAATTTGACGAGACAACCATGGAAAGCCGCCTGCTGCCCGGGCTGTATGCCTGCGGAGAAGTGCTGGACATTGACGGGGACTGCGGCGGCTATAATTTACAATGGGCGTGGAGCTCCGGCCGCCTGGCGGGGCAAAGCGCCGGGAGGATGACCAGATGATACGACTGCGGGATATCGCTTTGCCGCCCCAGCATAACGCCCACCAGCTTCAATTTGAGGCGGCCCGGATGCTCCGGCTGCCCAACTCCAAAATCCGGAAGCTGACCATTGTGCGCCGGAGTGTGGACGCCCGGAAGAAGCCGGACGTGAAAATCATCTACACCGTGGATGTGGCGGTGGAGGGAAACGAGGGCAAAATTCTTCGTCAGAGCGGCTGCAAACGGGCCAGCCTGGCTCCGGTTTCTTATTATGTCCCACCCAAGCCTGCTGCTCCGCCGGAAAAACGGCCTGTGGTGGTGGGCTTTGGCCCGGCGGGAATGTTCGCCGCCCTGATTCTCAGCCTGGCGGGCTGGAAGCCTCTGGTGCTGGAACGGGGGGAGGACGCTCAGTCACGGCACGAGGCGGTGGAGCGTTTTTTTGCCGGGGGAGAACTGAACCCGGCCAGCAACGTCCAGTTCGGGGAAGGGGGCGCCGGAACCTTTTCCGATGGGAAACTGAACACCGGTGTGAACAACCCCCGGATTCACTGGATTTTGGAGCAGTTTGTCAAGGCCGGAGCCCGGGAGGACATCCTCTATGACGCCAAACCACATGTGGGAACGGATGTTCTGCTGACGGTGGTGCAGAATCTGCGCCGCAGAATTGAAAGCCTGGGCGGGGAAGTCCGGTTCCGCACCCAGGTCACCGGACTGAACATTCAGAAGGGCAGAATTACCGGGGTGGAGACGGATGCAGGAGAAACCATTCCCTGTGACCAGGTGATTCTGGCCATCGGCCACAGCGCCCGGGACACTTTCCAGATGCTGGAGGGCCTGGGGGTGCCCATGGAGCCAAAGCCTTTTGCCATGGGGGTGCGGATTGAACAGAAGCAGAAGACCATTGATCTGGCCCAGTACGGCCAGGAGGACCCGGCGCTGCCCCCGGCGGACTACAAGCTGGTGGAGCATCTGCCGGAGGGAACGGTGTACACCTTCTGCATGTGCCCCGGAGGCTATGTGGTGGCGGCGGCCAGCGAGCCGGGCCGGGTGGTGACCAATGGCATGAGCTATGCCGACCGGGACGGAGAAAATGCCAACGCCGCCCTGCTGGTGACGGTGAATCCCGATCAGTTCCCCTATCCGGGGACCCTGGGGGGAATGCACTGGCAGCGGGAAATCGAGGAGCGGGCATACCGTTACAGTGGCAGCTACTGGGCACCGGCTCAGACGGTGGGGGACTTCCTGGCGGGAAAGCCCAGCACCGGCCCGGCGGGGGTGAATCCCACCTATCGCCCAGGGGTTACCTGGGGAGATCTGAATCAGGTGCTGCCTGAGAATATCACGGGGCCTTTGCGCCAGGCGCTGCCTCTGCTGGAGCGGAAGCTGAAGGGCTTCGCCGCTCCGGAGGGGGTGCTGACGGCGCCGGAAACCCGGAGTTCCTCTCCGGTGCGGATTCTCCGGGATGAGAGCCGCCAGTCTGCCATTGCCGGCCTTTACCCCACGGGAGAGGGAGCGGGATACGCCGGGGGCATTATGTCCGCCGCCATTGATGGAATTGTCACCGCCGAAGCGGTGTTGGGGGTAACCGATGGAAGAAAAAAAGATCAATAAAATGCTGCGCCGCCGGTTCTCCGGGGTGGGCTGGACGCTGCTGTGCTACTACGGCATCGTGAATCTGCTGGTGATTGTGGCACTGGTTCTGGACCTGGCCCGGCAGGGGCTGCTGTCCCTGAACGGGGGCGGAGTCTGGAATCCGGCGTCGGCCATGGACAACGGCTGGGGGTACCTGGCCGCCATCGGGGTGGGTGCGGTGATCCTCCACGGCTGGAAGGGAACGGAATTCTTCCAGGGGCTGTTTGCCCGGCGGCAGAAAACCATGACGGCGGGGATCCTGGCGGCTTTGCTGGCGCTCTGTGTCGGCACCCAGATCGTCAACAGCCTCTGGATCACGTTGCTGGAGTGGATTGTGAGCGCCTTCGGCCTGTCGGTGATGGAAACCCTGGAGGGGGTATCCGGGGAGGCGGGCAGTCTGAGTATGTTCCTGTATATGGGTATTTTCGCTCCTCTGTCCGAGGAAATCCTGTTCCGGGGTCTGGTGCTGGAGACCCTGCGGCCCTATGGCAAACGGTTCGCCATTTTCGGCTCGGCGGTGCTGTTTGGCCTTTTCCACGGCAATCTGCTGCAGACTCCCTATGCCTTCGGGGTGGGACTGCTGCTGGGATATGTGACGGTGGAATATTCCTTCGTCTGGGCGGTGGTGCTGCACCTGTTCAACAATCTGGTGCTGGCGGATCTGCTGACCCGGCTGATGAATGTACTGCCGGTGTTCCTTCAGGACGGCCTGTATGTGTTGATTTTCGGGGGCTGTTTCGTGGCGTCCCTGGTGATTCTGGGGGTAAAGGCCCGGGAAATCCGGGAATACAACCGCAGCGAATGGATGGACCGCCGATGCCTGAAATGCTTTTTCCTGAACTTCGGGGTGCTGACTCTGGCGGCCCTGATGATTGCCAATATGATATCCCTGCTGTTCCTGTAAAAAATACCACCGGTGAAAACCGGTGGTATTTTTTTATCCAAAGTACAGGGCCAGCCCCAGGATTTGCAGCACCAGAAGGGAGGGGACTCCCACCACAAATTTCCAGTGCCGGGTTTTGTGCCGGGCGGTGTACATCCCGATGAGGCATCCCAGGCTGCCGCCCAGGGCGGCCACCGTCATCAGGGTGCGTTCGGGAATGCGCCAGAGATTTTTTCTGGCTTTGGCCTTGTCCGCCAGCATAAGCAGCAGGCCAAGCGCATTGATTAGAAACAGGTAAAGCAGAAGCAATTTGACCATAGATTTTCCTTTCAGGAGGGATTGCTGTGAAAAAAGGCTGGATTTTGGTAACCTTGGCAGCGGGGCTGCTGCTGTGGGGGTGCACCGCGGAGCCCACACTGGAGACCGTGGCCGACGAATGGGTGCAGTCGGTGATGGCCCAGCCAAGGCAGATTCAAGTGGACCTGCCCGAAGGAGCCCTGGCGCCGGTGCTGGACAGTGACAGCGAACAGGTTTATCTCAGCGATGACTATGAGATCATCGTGGAAACCCTGTCCGCCGGGGATGTAAACGCCACCGTGGAACATCTCAGCGGCTACAGCCGGGACAACCTGACGCTGATGCAGACCCAGCAGGGGGATGTTGACCGATATGAATTTGTCTGGGCCAGCACCGGAGAGGACGGGGAGCGGCTGGGACGGGCGGTGATTCTGGATGACGGGAATTACCACTATTGTATGTCCGTCCTCCGGGACGCGGACACCACCAAAACCAGCCAGATTGTCTGGAGTCAGGTGTTTGATTCTTTCTGCCTTGTTTAGAGGTCGTACTGCGCCAGGGCTTCCCGGCACAGATCCTGGCAGGCCTGGACGACGCTTTCAGGATACAGAATTTTCGCCTTCTGGCCAAAGCCGATGACCCAGCTCAAAAACATCGGGGACACCGCCACCTCCGCAGTGAAGACAAAATGCTCTTCCCCATCGGGAATCAGCATGACTTCCCGACCGAACCGGTCGATGACTGCGTTGATCAGGGAGCGGTGGAACCGGAGTTTTACCGCCGTCTGCTCCCCGGCGTACATCTGGAACAGCCGGTTGGCGTGCTCCGTCAGGGCCTTGCCGGTGAGCTCCGGGCAGGGCGTCCGGGGATCGTCCAGCAGCCGGATGTCGTTCATCCGGTCCACCCGGTAGGAGGTGACGCCGTGTCGCTCTGAATGGGCCAGCAGGTAGCAGTTTTCGTGGTCCTGGCACAGGCCGTAGGGGCTGGCCTGATAATTCCGGTTCCGGTAATGCCGTTTCCCATCCAGGCCGTAGTCGAAATACCGGAAGGCGATCTGCCGGTTTTCGGCGATGGCGTCCTGAATGGCGTCCACATTATAGTAGATGGTTTCGTTCATGCTCTTGACCCGGCCGCTGACCAGCACATCCCGGCGCATGAGCCGGGCGTCGTAGACGCTGCACTGGCTGCACAGCTTTTCAATCAGTTCCCGGGATTTCTTTTCCGTGAGGAAGCGGCTGGACTGGACGGCGTCGATGAGCAGCTTCAGTTCCGGCAGCTCGAAGTTCCGGGAGGCAATGTAGTAGCCCCCGTTTTTTCCGGGAATAGAGACAATATCCACCCCGTAATCCTGCAAAGCCGCAATGTCGGAATAGATGGTTTTGCGCTCGCAGACAATATTGTGCTGCTGTTCCAGCATGGTCAGCAGCTCCGCCGCTCTCACCGGGTGATCCTGGTGGGAGTTTTTTTGCAGATAATCCAGAATATAGAAGATTTTCAGCTTTTGATTGTCAGACTTTGGCATGAAATCTCTCCTTTTCCCGTGATTTCCCCATTATAGCACAGGGCACCCGGAGCGGAAAGAGGAAAATTTGCATTTTTCCAAGGAATGTGCTATAATGCCCAAAAAGAGGAGGCAATTTTTATGTATTTTGGATGTCATCTGTCCGCCGGGAAAGGTGCGGCGGCCATGGTGGAGACGGCCCGGGCCATCGGGGCCAACACCTTCGCTTTTTTTACCCGGAATCCCCGGGGAAGCAAAGCAAAACAGGAAGATCCCGCCGATGCGGCCAAGGCTGTGCGGTTGTTGGAAGACTACGGTTTCGGAAAACTGGTAGCCCATGGAGCTTATACCATGAACCTGTGTACCGCAGACCCGGAGGCCAGGGCCTTCGCTGCCGATGTGCTGGCGGATGACCTGCGCCGGATGGCGGCTCTGCCGGGAAATTTCTATAATTTCCATCCGGGCAGCCATGTGGGCCAGGGAACAGAAGTGGGAATTGATTATATTTCCCAGGCCCTGCGCCGGGCGCTGGAACCGGGTTACCCGGTGACGGTGCTGCTGGAGACCATGGCAGGCAAGGGCAGCGAAATCGGCGGCCGGTTTGAGGAAATCCGGGACATTCTCCAGGCGGTGGGCAGCGATCAGGTGGGGGTCTGCCTGGACACCTGCCACGTCTACGACGGCGGCTATGATATTGTGGGGGACCTGGACGGGGTGCTGGCGGAGTTTGACCGGGTGATCGGCCTGGACCGGCTGAAGGCCCTGCACGTCAACGACAGTAAAAATCCCTTCGCCAGTCACAAGGACCGGCATGCCTGCCTGGGGGAGGGCAGCCTGGGACTGGAGACTTTCCGGCAGATTGTGAATCATCCCGTCCTGAAGGACAAGCCCATGATTCTGGAAACCCCCAATGAACTTCCCGGCTACCAGAGGGAAATCGCTCTGCTGCGGCAGATGGAATCCTGAGACATCGCCATCTTAAGAAAAAGTTCATTTGACAGACGGAAAAAAATGTGTCATTTTATACTTAAACTCGGAAAAGTAGGGAGAAAACAACCCTGTTGTTTCCAAAAACCGGAATTGTTCCGGCATTTGAGAGAGGAGGGCGGACTATGGAGGCGTTTTTGAGCATGCTGTCCCAGGATCAGGGAGCGCTGGCCACGGAATATATCGGATTCCTGCGGTGGGCTGCGCCGTTTCTGACGCTGCTGCTTTTGGTGCGCTGCATTCATCCGCTGCTGACATTCCGCAGGGAGCCGGAGATCTGGGCCTGGCTGAACCTGGCCACCGGGGAACAGGTGCCCATTACCCACTGGGAAAACGTGATCGGCCGCAGCAAAAGCTGTGATGTGACAATCGACTTTCCCACGGTGTCCCGGAACCATGCGGTGCTGACCCGGTATGATGATGGCAGCTGGACCATTACCGACGTGGGTTCGAAAGAGGGGACCCTGGTCAACGGACGAAAAGTGCAGATCTGCGCCCTGACATCCAAGGAGCGGATTTCCATCGGCGGCGTGGAGATGCAGCTGCAGCCCATTACCCAGCGGCAGGAGCAGCGGCAGGCACAGCTGCGGACCAAGGCGGCCAGCGGCTGGGACACGGTGACCAATCTGATGCTGCTGACCATTCTGCAGTGCGCTATGCTGATGGGATTCATGATGCGCAGCCAGCAGTCGGATATTTTCTTTGTTGTTCAGGGATTTGGCGGCATTGTGCTGTGCCAGTGGCTGCTGTACATCTTCTATTGTCTGATCCACCGCAAGTCCTTTGAGGTGGAGACCCTGGCGTTTTTCCTCTGCACGGTGGGAATGGCGGCGCTGTCCACGGTAAAACCCGAGGAAACGGTGAAGCAGCTGTCCGCCATGGTGCTGGGCGTTGTGCTGTTTCTGATTATCGGCTGGTCACTGCGGGATCTGGAGCGGGCCAAGGTGGTCCGGTATCTTGCGGTGCTGGCCGGCGTGGGCTTTCTGGTGGTTACGCTGCTGTTCGGCACAGAGTACTACGGCGCCAAAAACTGGCTGATCATCGGTGGGATGTCCCTGCAGCCCTCGGAGCTGAGCAAGGTCTGCTTCGTGTTTGCCGGAGCGTCCACCATTGACCGGATCATGACCAAGCGAAACCTGATCCTGTTCATCGTCTATTCGGTGCTGATCTGCGGTCTGCTGGCGCTGATGAACGACTTCGGTACGGCGCTGATCTTCTTCTGTGCCTTCCTGGTGATTGCGTACCTTCGTTCCGGCAGTGTGGGCACGGTGGCTCTGGCCATCACGGCTCTGGGCTTTGCCGGGGTGCTGGCCCTGAAAATTGCGCCCCACGCCCTGCAGCGGTTTGCCACCTGGCGGCATATCTGGGATGATCCCCTGCAGAGCGGCTACCAGCAGACCCGGGCGCTGATGTGCATTGCCTCCGGCGGCCTGCTGGGCCTGGGCCCGGAGGGAGGCGCGCTGCAGAAGGTATTCGCAGCGGATTCGGATATTGTCTTTGCCACCATTTCGGAAGAATGGGGCTTGCTGATGGCGGTGATGACGGTGCTGTGCATTGTGGCGCTGGGGGTATTTCCCATCCGGACGGCCCGGATGGCCCGGAGCAGCTTCTATTCCATCGGTGCCTGTACCGCCGCCAGCATCCTGGTGATCCAGACCATTCTGAACTGTCTGGGCACCCTGGATATTCTGCCCTTTACCGGCGTTACGTTCCCCTTTGTCAGCAACGGCGGCACCAGTATGATCGGTGCCTGGGGACTGCTGGCCTTCGTCAAGGCGGCAGACACCCGGCAGAACGCCAGCTTTGCGGTGCGGATGAAGGTGGAGAAGAAAGAAAGGAGCGCCAGCCGATGAATCGAGTTACCAAGAGAACCTGGCTGATGAGTGTTTTCATTGGGGTGCTGCTGCTGGGAATGGTGTTTTTCCTGGGGGAGTATGTGACCCAGGCTGGAACCTGGATTGGATCCTCCGGCTCTCTTCAGTCCTCCGGTGGGGGTACCGTGGTGGACCGGTCCGGAGAGGTGCTGCTGACACTGGATCAGGGCCGTACATATTCGGAAAACGCCACCACCCGAAAATCTACCCTCCATTGGCTGGGGGACCGGAACGGCTTCATCAGCGCCACAGCCGTGAATCACTACGCCGGACAGATGGCGGGCTTTGACCTGTTCAACGGAATTTATGACGCATCCGGGGAAGGGGGCCAGGAGGTGCTGACCATCTCTGCCAAGGTGCAGAATGCAGCACTGGAGGCCCTGGGCAGCCGGAAGGGCACCATCGGGGTGTACAACTACAAAACCGGTGAGATCCTGTGCGCCGTTACCTCGCCTACCTATGATCCGGACAATGTGCCGGACATTGCCGGCGATACCTCCGGCGCCTATGATGGCGTATATCTGAACCGATTCTTGCAGTCGGCCTATGTGCCCGGTTCCATTTTCAAAATCGTCACGGTTTCCACGGCGCTGGAGACGGTGCCGGACATCCTGGACCAGACCTTCCAGTGCTATGGTCGGCTGGAGTACGGCACCGAGGCGGTGACCTGTGAGGTGGCCCATGGACGGCAGAACCTGAAGCAGGCCTTTGCCAACTCCTGCAACTGCGCCTTCGCCCAGATTGCAGAACTGGTGGGCAAGCAGAACATGGTAAAGTATGTGAATCAGTTCCAGGTGGTGGAACCGCTGCACTTTGACGGCATCACCACCGCCAAGGGAAACTATGACATTTCCGAGACCGCTCAGGTGAGCTTTGCCTGGAGCTGCATTGGTCAGCACAGTGACCTGATCAACCCCGCCCGGTACATGACCTTTATGGGGGCCATCGCCGGTGGCGGCTCCGGCGCGGAACCTTACATCGTGTCCCAGGTTACCAACGGCGGTGAGATCACCTACCAGGCGAAGACCACCTCCACCGGCCGCCTCATGTCCGAGGAAACCGCCGCAACGGTCCGGGAATATATGCGCAACAACGTTCAGTCTGTCTATGGCAGCGGGAATTTCCCGGGAATGTCGGTTTGCGCCAAGTCCGGCACCAGCCAGCTGGGCGGCACGGAGGTCTCCAACGCCATGTTTGCCGGATTTGTGGAGGATGAGGAATATCCTCTGGCGTTTATTGTGGTGGTGGAAAACGGCGGTTACGGCAGCCACACCTGTGTGCCCATTCTGAGCAAAGTCCTGGCAGCCTGCAAGGAAGTGCTGGATGCCGCCTGATCTTTTGTGCATAGTTTACAAAAAATTAAAGATTTCCGACTGGAATCTGTGGTGTTTTTCTCGTTGACAAATGTCCTCCCCTGAGATACAATACATCCAGATTCCAGAAGGAGGGACAAAGAAATGAAGGCTTGGTTTGTCATGAACGAAAGCGCTTCCCGCTGCTGTGCAGCGGCTTGTTCCTCTGCGCGAATTCGCCCCGATTTGGACACTGCCTGCTTGCCGGTAGTGTCCATTTGCGTTGTTGGTATACGGCAGATTGCGTTTGCCCAGTAGCCGGGGCTGTGGATTGTATGAAGAAACGGCTGCGGAAGGACGTAGTCGTTTTTTTATAGTACATTGTACAAGAAAAGGAGAATGGATTATGAAAAAGTTTGTTGCACTGCTTCTGGCTTGCCTGATGGTGGCATCCCTGTTTGCAGGCTGCGGCTCCACCGGTACTACCGAGACCGAAGCTGCCGAGACTGCTGCTGAGACCACTGCCGCAGCAGAAGGCGAAACCGCAGCTGCGGAAGATTCCGCCGCTGCTCCCGCCATCAAGATCGGCCTGACCGGCCCTCTGACCGGCGCCAACTCTGAGTACGGCCTGGCTGTCCGGGGCGGCATGGAGATTGCTGTTGCCGAGATCAACGCCAAGGGCGGCCTGCAGATCGAGTTCAAGGCTGAGGACGACGAGGCTGACGGCTCCGACAAGGCTGTTTCCGCTTATAACACCCTGAAGGACTGGGGCATGCAGATTTTTGCCGGCGCTGTGACCACCGGCTCCGCACTGGCTATCGCCGCTGAGACGGTGAACGACCAGATCTTCATGCTGACCCCCTCCGCTTCTGCCGTGGATGTGGCCATGACCGGCTCCAACGTCTACCAGATGTGCTTCACCGACCCCAACCAGGGCGCTTCCGCTGCCGAGCTGATGGCGGAGAAGTGGCCTGATGCCACCATCGGTGTGATCTACGACTCCTCCGATGCTTACTCCTCCGGCATTGTGGACGGCTTCCTGGCCAAGGCTGCTGAGCTGGGTCTGAATGTGGCTGTTGATAACGCCGCCTTCACCGCTGATAACAAGGCTGACCTGTCCACTCAGGTTACCCAGTGCAAGGACGCCGGCTGCGACCTGGTGTTCCTGCCCTTCTACTACACCGAGGCTGCTCAGGTTCTGACCTATGCCAACACCATTGGCTATGAGCCCACCTTCTTCGGCTGCGACGGCATGGACGGCATCCTGAACGTGGAAGGCTTTGATACCGCTCTGGCTGAGGGCCTGGTTCTGATGACCCCCTTCGATGCCAACGCCACCGATGAGGCCACTGTTTCCTTCGTGGAGCAGTTCAAGGCCAACAACGACGGCAAGGTGCCCAACCAGTTTGCCGCTGACGGCTACGACGTGATCTACGCCCTGTACAACGCCTGCGTGGCTGCCGGCATCGACGGCAACACCCCCGCTGACGAAGCCTGCACTCTGCTGCAGGAGCAGTTCGCCACCATGACCGTGGACGGCCTGACCGGCACCGGCATGACCTGGGACGAGAACGGCATGATCTCCAAGGCTCCCGCAGCCGTGGTGGTCACTGACGGTGTCTACGTTCCGATGGCTTAATTCACAACGGGATGGGAAGGGAAACCTTCCCATCCCACCTGTGCGTTTCGACAGTCCATGACAGCGGCAGGCGCGACGGCGTGACGCCGTCATAGGCTGTCGATACTTTCAAAAAAGAGAGGTAGCATATGCAGATTTTACAGTATCTGATCAACGGCATCAGCATCGGTGCGGTGTACGCCATCATCGCACTGGGCTATACCATGGTCTATGGTATTGCCAAGATGCTGAACTTTGCCCACGGCGATATCATCATGGTGGGCGCTTACATCTCCTTCTGTGTGACCAACTATCTTGGCCTTCCTGCAGCAGTGTCTGTGGTGGCAGCGGTTGTGGTCTGCACGGTGCTGGGCATTGCTATTGAGGGTTTGGCTTACAAACCTCTGCGGGGTACTCCCAGCCTGGCGGTGCTGATTACCGCCATCGGTGTCAGCTACTTCCTGCAGAATGCTGCCCAGCTGATCTGGTCCAGCAGCCCCAAGAACTTCACCAGCATCGTTACCATGGACCCCATCTCCCTGATGGACGGCCGCCTGGTGATTACCGGGGAAGTGCTGCTGACGGTTTGCGTGTCCGTTGCGGTAATGGCGGGGCTGACTTTCTTCACCGGAAAGACCCGCACCGGTAAGGCTATGCGGGCGGTTTCTGAGGACCGGGACGCGGCTCAGCTCATGGGGATCAACGTAAACCGCACCATTTCCACCACCTTTGCCATCGGCTCCGCTCTGGCGGCCATTGCGGGTGTGCTGCTGTGTTCCACGGTGCCCACCCTGATGCCCACCACCGGCTCCATGCCCGGTATCCGGGCCTTCACCGCTGCGGTGTTCGGCGGCATCGGTTCCATTCCCGGGGCTATGCTGGGCGGTGTGCTGCTGGGGATCATTGAGACATTTTCCAAGGCCTATCTGTCTACCCAGTTCTCCGATGCCATTGTGTTTTCCGTGCTGATTATCATTCTGCTGGTCAGACCCGCCGGACTGCTGGGCAAGCAGGTTCAGGAGAAGGTGTGAGGTGCCGCTATGAAAAACAGAATGAATACCCTGCTGAAAAACAAGAATTCCCGGACCAGTCTGATCACCTATCTGGTGGTGATTGTGGCTTTCGTGGTGACCCAGTACCTGTACTCTGCGGGTTCTCTGAGCAGTTCTGTGAAGGGCTATCTGGTTCCCATCTGTGTGTACATCTCCCTGGCGGTATCTCTGAACCTGCTGGTGGGCATCTGCGGTGAGCTGAGCCTGGGCCATGCCGGTTTCATGGGAATCGGTGCCTTTTCCGGCATCGTCATTGCGGCCCTGCTGAAAGATACCATTGCCAGCGACGCCCTGCGTCTGCTGTGCGCCATGCTGGGCGGCGGTGTGATTGCCGGTGTGGTGGGCTTCGTCATCGGTGTGCCGGTGCTTCGCCTGCGGGGTGACTACCTGGCCATTGTGACCCTGGCTTTCGGCGAGATCATGAAAAATATTGTGGGCAATACCTATGCGGGAATTGATGAAACCGGCTTCCACATGGCTATTTCCACTTCCAAGATGCCCCTGGAGGCCGGCGGCAAGTACATCATCAACGGCCCCTTGGGCGCTACCGGTATTCAGAAACTGGCGACTTTCCCCATGGGCTTTGTGCTGGTGTTGTTTACCCTGTTCGTGGTGCTGAACCTGATCAATTCCAAGGAGGGCCGTGCCATCAAGGCCGTCCGGGATAACCGGATTGCGGCGGAGTCCGTGGGCATCAACGTGACGGCTTTCCGGATGAAAGCTTTTGTGGTGTCTGCGTTCCTGGCTGGTATGGCCGGCGCCCTGTTCGGACTGAACTATTCCTCCGTCACCGCCAGCAAGTTCAACTTCAACACCTCCATCAACATCCTGGTGTTTGTGGTGCTGGGCGGCATGGGCAATATCCTGGGATCCGTTATTTCGGCCACTTTGCTGTATGTGCTGCCGGAGGCCCTGCGGAGTCTGGAAGATTACCGGATGATCCTGTACGCCATCGTGCTGATTGTGGTGATGCTGTGCACCTGGTCCCCCAAGGTCAAGGAATACCTGTCCGTGGCCGGGGATAAACTGAGCAGCCTGATCAAGAAGAAAGAAGAGGTGGGAAGCCATGAATGAATACTCCAGAAAAATGCTGAAGGTTCCCACTTATAATCTGCTCCGGGAACAGGACAAGGACAAACTGCCTGTGCTGGATGTGCGGAACCTGGGCATTGATTTCGGTGGCCTGACGGCGGTGGACAGCTTCAACATCACCATCGGCCCCACTGAGATTTCCGGCCTGATCGGCCCCAACGGCGCCGGCAAGACCACCATTTTTAACCTTTTGACCTCTGTCTATCAGCCCACCCGTGGGTCCATCCTGATCAACGGCATCGACACCAAGGGCATGACCACCCACAAGGTCAATAAGCTGGGCATCGCCCGTACTTTCCAGAATATCCGGCTGTTCTCGGACATGACTGCCCTGGAAAACGTGAAGGTGGGCATGCACAACCAGATCAAATGCTCTTTCGTTTCTTCTTTGCTTCATCTGCCCGGCTACTACAAGGCAGAGAAGAGGTCCAACGAAAAGGCCATGGAGCTGCTGGACTTTATGGGCCTGACGGACGTGGCGGATCAGAAGGCGGGCAGCCTGCCCTATGGCGTCCAGCGCCGTCTGGAGATTGTCCGGGCTCTGGCCACCAACCCCTCCATCATCCTGCTGGATGAGCCTGCTGCCGGTATGAACCCCAGCGAAACCACGGAACTGATGCACCAGATCCGCCGGATCCGGGATACCTTCCACATTGCCATCTTCCTGATTGAACACGACATGAATCTGGTGATGAACGTGTGTGAGGCCATCGCCGTGGTGAACTACGGCAGAATCATTGCCAAGGGAACCCCGGAGGAAATCCGGCACAACCCGGCGGTGATTGAGGCATACCTGGGCAGAGAGGAGGGCAACGGCTGATGCTGAAAATTGATGACATTCACGTATATTACGGGGCAATTCACGCCATCAAAGGGGTCTCCTTTGAAGTGGGCGAGGGAGAGATCGTGGCGTTGATCGGCGCCAACGGCGCCGGAAAAAGCACCATTCTGAAGACCATTTCCGGCCTGATGCACCCCCGCAGCGGCTCCATTACCTTCTGCGGCCAGGATATTTCCCATACCGATGCCTACAAGCTGCTGCGCACGGGACTGGCCCACGTCCCCGAAGGACGGCGAATTTTCCTGCAGATGACCGTTCAGGAAAATCTGGAAATGGGCGCCTATATCAATAAGGAAGTGTCCCAGAAGGATCTGGACACGGTGTTTGATTACTTCCCCCGGCTGAAGGAACGGCGCAAGCAGATTGCCGGCACCCTCTCCGGCGGTGAGCAGCAGATGCTGGCCATGTCCCGGGCGCTGATGAGCCATCCCAAGCTGATGATGCTGGATGAGCCTTCCATGGGTCTGGCCCCCATTCTGGTGGATCAGATTTTCGCCATCATCAAGGAACTGCACAAGGCGGGCACTACCATTCTGCTGGTGGAGCAGAACGCCCGGAAGGCCCTTCAGATTGCCGACCGTGCTTATGTGCTGGAGACCGGCAACATCACCCTCAGCGGCACCGGCGCCGAGCTGAGCAGCTCCGACGCTGTGCGGAAAGCTTACCTGGGCGGCTGAGAAAAGTTCACATACCGACAACACCCCCTGCATAGGTTTTGCAGGGGGTGTTTTTATGTGCCGGAAAAATCATCTGCATGGCTGCTGCGTCATGGCCTTCGGTTCGGGGCTGATTGTGGGGTATTGCCTGGAGAGCTGGGCCATCTGCTGCTTTGGCGGACTGATGCTCATAGTCCTGGGTTTTTTTGTGCTGCGCAGCAGACGCTAGGCATAATCCCGGCGGGGAAGGAATATACTGTACCACCAAACATGGGACAAGGAGTGAAGCCAACGTGGAATTGCATTTCTCAAAACAGCGCTGCACCTGCCTGCATCCCCAGGTGCGTGAGATACAAAACGGCGAACAGACCCAGGAGATCAAGCTCTCCGATGGTATGCCGGATGTGGGACGGATTCTGGCTGCCTGGGGTCAGCCTATTCTCCGGGGGAAGGAGTGGCAGAGCGAAACCATCTCCTTCTCCGGGGGGATGATGGTGTGGGTGCTGTATGCCCCGGAGGACGGCTCGGCGGAGCGGTGCCTGGAGGGCTGGATTCCCTTCCAGATGAAGTGGGAGCTTCCGGAGGAAACCCCGGAGGGACAGATGCGCATCCGCTGTCTGACCCGATTTGTGGACGCCCGGTCCCTGTCCGCCCGGAAAATCGCAGTGCGGGCGGGCATGGGGGTTCTGGCGGAAGCTTACCGGCAGACGGAGCGGGAACTTTACGAACCGGACAAGATTCCCGAGGATGTGCAGCTGCTGCGCACGGTGTACCCGGTCCGGATGTATCAGGAGATGGGAGAAAAATCCTTCCTGATGGACGAGGACCTGACCTTGCCGGATTCGTCTCCGGTGCCGGATAAGCTGGTTTACTATACCATAGATCCGGTGGTGACCGATAAAAAGGTGCTGGCCAACAAGGTGGTGTTCCGGGGAGATGGAAAACTGCATATCCTCTACCGCAGCACGGAAGGGCAGCTGTACAGCTGGGATTTCTCCATCCCCTTTTCCCAGTACGCCCAGCTGGACGGGGAACATAGTACGGACGCACAGGCCGATCTGCTGCTGATGCCCACCAGTGTGGAACTGGAACTGGACGATGAAAGCCACCTGCGGCTGAAATGCAGCGTTACTGCTCAGTATCTGGTCAGCGACAAGCAGATGCTGGAGCTGACGGAGGACGCCTACAGCCCCAGCCGGGAAACCCAGCTGCAAATTCAGCAGCTGGAGCTGCCGGTGGTCCTGGACAGCCGCCGGGAGACGGTGTATCTGGAGCAGACGGTGCCCGGAGAAGCCAACGTGGTGACGGACGTCCGGTTCCTCCCGGATTTTCCCCGGCAGCGCCGGGGAGAAGCTGGGGTGGAACTCACGGTTTCCGGCACCTGTCAGGTGCTTTACTATGGTGAGGACGGAGCCTTGCAGTCCGGCACCGCCCGGTGGGAGAACCAGCAGACCCTGGGAGCGGATGAAAACAGTCAGATTTCTGTTCAGCCCATCCTGCAGGAAGAACCCCAGGCCGCAGCGGGAGCTGGAGCCATGACTGCCAAGTGGGAACTGCCTTTGGAGGTGACTGCCTTTGCAGACCAAAGCCTTCCCATGGTAACCGGACTGGAGCTGGGAGAAACCCGGAAGCTGGATCCCAACCGCCCGTCCCTGATTTTGTGCCGGGCGGGAGAGCAGCGGCTGTGGGACATTGCCAAGGCCAGCAACGCTACCCTGGATGCCATCCGGCAGGCCAACGACCTGGCCGGGGAGCCTGCTCCCAATCAAATTCTTCTGATTCCCATTGCCTGAACATCTGCCCCGCCGGATTTTCTCCGGCGGGGCTTAGACTGTCGAAAAACCCCTTCGGGGCTTTCCGACAGGTTTATGCAGTCTGCCACGCGCATAATTTGTCCCCCGATGGGAGACAAATTCCACACTTGCAGCCTGTAAAGTATGTTCCGCCAGGTACGTGCCCCGGCGGAACATTGTTTTTGAATTACTTTACTCCCAACACCTGGAAAGAAACCGCGCTTTTTGATACGCCAAGCCCCGCTGGATTTTCTCAGGTGGTACTTGGTTTGCGGAAAAGTTTTCGATCTGCGGTTGTAAGGGTTGACAGTGGGTGTTATAATAAAGGTTAGAGATTTTTTAACAGAAGGTGTTTCAAATGACCAAAATTGATATTTTTTCCGGCTTTTTGGGTGCCGGTAAAACAACCCTGATCAAAAAGCTGATTTCCGAGGGCTACAAGGGCCAGAAGCTGGTGCTGATTGAAAACGAGTTCGGTGAGATCGGCATTGACGGCGGCTTCCTCCAGGATGCAGGCATCAACATTACGGAAATGAACTCCGGCTGCATCTGCTGCTCCCTGGTGGGCGACTTCGGCAAGGCCCTGACCAAGGTGATTGCGGAATACAATCCCGACCGGATTCTCATTGAGCCCTCCGGTGTGGGCAAGCTGTCCGATGTGATCGGCGCCGTGAACAAGGTCACCAATGACCAGGTCACCCTGGGCTATACTGTGGCGGTTGCTGATGCGGGCAAGGTCAAGGTGTATATGAAGAACTTCGGAGAGTTCTACAACAACCAGGTGGAAACCGCCTCCACCATTGTCCTGTCCCGGACCGATTCCATTCCCCAGGCCAAGCTGGATGCTGCCGTGGCCATGCTCCGGGAGCACAACAGCGTGGCAACCATTGTCACCACTCCCTGGGATTCTCTGACCGGCGAGCAGCTGCTCCAGGCCATGGAAGGCAAGGCCAGCCTGGCGGCGGAACTGGCCCGGCTGGAGATGGAGCGTCTGGCTGCAGAGGAAGACCACGAGGAGCACGAGCATCACCACCATCATGACCATGATGAGCATTGCACCTGCGGCTGTCACGACCATGACCACGATCACGAGGAGCACGAGCATCACCACCATGATCATGATGAGCACGAGCATCACCATCATGAGCATGATGAAAACTGCACCTGCGGCTGCCATGACCACGAGCACCATCACCATCATCACCACGCCGACGAGGTGTTTACCTCCTGGGGCGTGGAGACGGCCCGGAAATTTGACAAGGAAACCGTGGAAAAGGCTCTGAAGGAACTGGATACCGGCAAGTACGGCATGATTCTCCGGGCCAAGGGCATTCTGCCCGCCGTGGACGGCAGCTGGATTCACTTTGACTATGTTCCCGAGGAGAGTAACGTCCGCAGCGGCAGCGCCGATGTCACCGGCAAGCTGTGCGTCATCGGCTCTCAGCTGGATGAGGCCGGTGTGGCGGCTCTGTTTGGGGTGTAATCATGACAGAAATTCCGGTTTATTCGTTTACGGGATTCCTGGACTCCGGGAAGACCAAGTTTATTCAGGAGACCCTGGAAGATCCCCGGTTCAACGCCGGAGAGCGGACCCTGCTGCTGGTGTTTGAGGAAGGGGAGGAGGAGTATGACTTCTCTACCTATCCCAACAAGAACGTGTACCTGGAAGTGCTGGACCAGCAGACCGTTACCGCCAAGGACTTACAGGCCCTGCAGAAGAAGTACAAGGCCCAGCGGGTGGTGGCGGAGCTGAACGGCATGCAGCAGGTGGGCGACCTGTACATGCGCTTTCCCGAAAATTGGGTGGTGGCCCAGGAGGTCATGTTCGCTGACTCCACCACCATTATGACCTACAACGCCAACATGCGCAATCTGGTAATGGACAAGCTGGTGGGCGCCCAGATGGTGGTGTTCAACCGGCTGACTCCTGGGGCGGATGTGATGCCCTTCCACAAGCTGGCCCGGGCAGCCAGCCGCCGGATTGACATTCTCTATGACTACACCGACGGCACCACCTCCTTTGACGACATCGAGGACCCGCTGCCCTTTGACATCAACGCCCCGGTGATTCAGGTCAAGGATGAGGACTATGCCCTGTGGTACCGGGATGTTTCCGAGGAGCCCCAGAAGTACGACGGAAAAACCGTCTGCTTCAAGGCCCAGGTGGCCATGCTCCGCCGGGACAAGAATGGAATGTTCGCCCCCGGCCGGTTCGTCATGACCTGCTGTGTGGAGGATATCCAGTTCTGCGGCATTCCCTGCCGGTACGCTGAGGCATCCACCCTGGTCTCCCGGGGCTGGGTGATGGTGACCGCCAAGATCAGTGCGGAAAAGCACCCCCTGTATAAAGGGGAGGTGGGCCCTATCCTCACTGCCATTGAGGTTGTGAAGAATGTCCAGCCTGCCGAACCGGACGTAGCGACCTTCTGAAATGAAATTTGCCCTTCTGACCGAGATTTCCCGGCCAGAAGGGCGTTTTTTATTTATTCTTCGTCTTCCAAATGCTGTTTGCGCCGTTTTGTGAGAGCGGAGGCGATTTGCAGACCCCCAAAACAGAGGACAAAGAGCATCACAGCGCTGATAACCGAGGTGACGACAGCCCCCAGCAGCAGATGAAGTCGCAGATAGACCCGCACTCCCTGATATGCGCCGAACAGAATCCCCGCCAGCAGGCTGACCTTCAGGTTGGTCTGCCAGTTTGGCTTTAGCTTCCGATCCCAGATACCGTTTCGCATGCAGTCGAGCACCATGTAAGCCCCCATCAGAGTGAATACCACAAATTCCCCCGTCATGGCCCGAATATTGTCCGGGTCCAGGGCAGCCTGAATCAGAATGGCGACCAGCAGTCCCCAGAAACCCAGCCAGTATCCATTGTGCTCAATTTTCAGCATCTTCTGCTCCTGCATTTCGTCCAGATTGGATTCAGTCTTCTTCATTGTTTTCGTCCTCCCAAAACAAATCGTCCAGATGTTTTCCCAAAGCCCAGCATAGTTTCAGACACAGCCGGATGGTGGGGTTGTATTCCCCTTTTTCGATGGCGTTGATGGTCTGCCGGGACACCCCTACCTGCTCTGCCAGATCTTTCTGGGTCAGATCTTTTTCCGCCCGGGCGGCCTTCAGCGCAAGATTTTTTGCCATGGCCCTGCCCCCTTTCTGATGGTATTGTAAAACATAAATTTCAAAAAATCAAGTATATATTACATAAATTCCAATATAAAATACACGGTGGGAAAAGACTTGCCTTTTCCCACCGCGCTGCGTTATGTTGAGTCATCTGCCGGGGAGAGGATCAGCACCTGGAACGGAGACAGGGTTCCACGGAAAAGCGCTCCGGTAATCAGGTCCCGGCCCTGGGGAATGCCGCAGGCTGCGGGCTCGCTGCCGTTGTAGAAGACCAGCGTCATTTTTTCTTCTTCCGCTTCCCGGGTGATGGCCAGAATTCCTTTCTGATCGTCGGCGTATACCGCTGTGATCCGGCCCTGGGTAATCACCGGATGGGCTTTGCGCAGGCGGATCAGCGTCTGATACCACCGGAGGATGTCCCCATTCTGCTTTTCTGGTTTCCAGGGCATCCCCCGGCGGCAATCCGGGTCATTGCCCCCGGTGAGGCCGTATTCGTCCCCGTAGTAGATCATGGGCATTCCCGTGGACAGCAGCTGCATGGCGGCGGCCAGCTGGAACCGGTCCGGGTTGTCACCGCAGCTGCGCATGGCCCGCTGGGTATCGTGGCTGTCAATCAGATTCCACAGCACCGGGTAAACGTGGGTGTGAGCATTTCCCCGGAGGAACCCCATCCGCTGGACAAATTGGGTGGCGGCCTGGGGCCCGCCGTGGACAAAGTCCAGCACGGCGTCCTGGAAATCGTAGTTCATCATGGTATCCCATTCGTCCCCTTCCAGGAAGTCGCCGGCGTAATGCCAGACCTCTCCCACAATCAGGGCCTGGGGATTTTCCGCTTTTACAACCTTGCGGAAGACTTTCCAGAAGCTGTGACTGATTTCATCTCCCACGTCTAGCCGCCAGCCGTCGATCTGGCAGGTGCGCATCCAGTACCGGACCACCTGGAACACATATTTCTGCACCTGAGGATTCTGCAGATTCAGCTTAGGCATTCCGCCGTAATAGCTGAAGGTTTTGTAGGTTGGCTTTTCGCCCCGTCCCGCCCGGATGGGAAAGCTGCGGATATAGTACCAGGAGCAGTAAGGGGACGTTTCCCCCTTTTCCAGAATATCCCGGAAGGCGAAGAAGTCCCGGGAGGTGTGGTTGAACACAGCGTCCAGAATCACCCGCATTCCCATGGCGTGGGCCTGCTGAACCAGCTGCCGCAGATCTTCTTCCGTACCCAATCGGGAATCCACCTGAAAGTAGTCCACGGTGTCATATTTGTGGCAGGAATTGGCCTGGAAAATTGGGGTCAGGTATAGTACATCCACCCCCAGATCCCGCAGGTAGGGCAGCCGGGAGAGAATGCCCCGGAGGTCCCCTTTCAGGTCGGTACTGGGGCCGATGGGGGCCTGGTACCAGATCCGGTCCGGTACCGGGCGGGAAGAAGCAAACCGGGTAGGGAAAATTTGGTAGACCACCTTGTTGGCTGCCCAGTCGGGGATGCAGAAGCGCTCCTCCTCCCGCAGGGGCTGGGGACAGTCAAACATGTCGTCGATGTTCCGGATTTCTTCCGGGAAAAAACGGTAGTTTCCATAATACGCCGTTTTCCCGTGGCGGTCTGTCAGGGCAAAAAAGTAACGAAGGCAGACCATATCCAGGGAAATCCGGGCCTCAAAATAATCATGCACCCCGTCGGTGGTGACTTTCTCCATCACCTGCTGATGCCGGGTGTCGGCAATGGACAGGGGCAGATACTTATCCATGGTATGTAAAACCACCAGGCGCAGGTCGTTGGCCTTTGACTGGATGCGAAGCAGAAATTGCCCCGGAGCCAAGGCGTAGCAGAACCGTTTGTCCGGGTGGTGGAATATGGCGGAAAGTTCCATAGCAGCCTCCCTGAATATGTGGATAATGGTATTTTATCTCGCGGTTGATCAAAAGAATAGCAGATAATCTATTTGCAATTGTACTTTTTCTACCTGTATGCTATAATGCAGAAAAAGGGAGGGAAAGACGATGCATCCGGAGCTGAAAGAGGCGGTTCTTCACGGAACCCAGGAATATCCTTTTGCCTTGTATCGGGTTCGCGGCGGAGGACACGGCAGAAGCACCCCGCCCCACTGGCACGAGGAGACGGAGTTTGTGTATGTGGAAGCGGGCACCCTGCACCTGACCATCGGCGAGGAGAGTTTCACTGGAAATGCAGGGGGATTGTTCCTGGTCAACGGGGGCCAGATTCACAGCATGACCTTTGACCGGCCGGAAACCCAGTATCTTACCATTCTGTTTCCCATATCCTCCCTGCAGTTTCTCAACCTGGACGGCAGCCGGAATTTCCTGCTGCCATTGAGCGAACACAAAACTGGGTTTGTGCCGGTTCTGACGGGGACGCAGGTGTATGACGGCGTGCGGGAGGACATATTCCGGCTGGTGGAGCTGCACATCCGCAAGCCCACAGCCTACCAGCTGGGGGTCAAGGCGTGTCTGCTGGACATTGTCTGCCGGCTTTATGCCGGGGAGATGACCGTAAAAACCGCCAGAAAACCGGAAGATGCCACCTGTCGGGAAATTCTGACCTACCTGCAGGACCATTTTTCAACAGAGGTCAGCCTTGGTGCCGCTGCCCAGCGTTTTCACATGTCGGAAAAATATTTCTCCCGGTTTTTCAAACGGACCTTTGGCCTGACATTTGTGGATTATGTGAACCATCTGCGGATGGAGCGGGCGGCGGAGCTGCTTACAGCCACCGATCTGCCGGTGACAGAAATTGGGCTGGAATGCGGCTTTTCCAGCGCCAGCTACTTTACCAAACGGTTCAAAGCCAGGATGGGCTTGACCCCGAGAGCATACCGGCAAAACCGTGGGCAGGGATAGGAAAAACGGGGATGCTTTTTTCCCCGGGTTGTGCTATGATAAGAAAAACGAAATGGGAGGCTGGATATGTACCAACCACTTGCCGATCTGCTCCGGCCCCAGACCCTGGACGAGGTATACGGCCAGGACCATATTCTGGGAAAGGACGCCGTGCTGCGCCGACTGATTGACTCCGGAAAAATTCCCAATATGGTGTTTTATGGCCCAAGCGGCACGGGAAAAACTACCGTGGCCAACATCATCGCCAAGCAGACCAACCGGACGCTGTATAAGCTCAACGCCACCACCGCCTCCACGGCGGATATCAAGGAAATCGTGTCCCAGTTGGACACGTTCCTGGCTCCCAACGGGGTGCTGCTTTACCTGGACGAAATCCAGTCCTTTAACAAAAAGCAGCAGCAGTCCCTGCTGGAGTATATCGAGAACGGAAAAATTACCCTGATTGCATCTACCACAGAGAATCCCTATTTCTATGTGTTCAACGCCATTCTCAGCCGGTCCACGGTGTTTGAGTTCAAGCAGATTTCCGCGGAAGCGGCGCTGAAAGCGGTGCGCCGGGCGGTTTCCTATATGGAGGAGCGAACGGCGCTGACAGCGGTACCCGAGGTCGGGGCCCTGGAATACATCGCCGGAGCCTGCGGCGGGGACCTGCGCAAGGCTATGAATGCGGTGGAGGTTCTCTTCTCCGCCGGACGGCCGGAGGGGAAGAACCTGCCCCTGATGCTGGCGGACGCCAAAGCGGTAACCCAGAAAAGCGCCCTCCGGGCGGATCGGGATGGGGATAACCACTATGATCTGCTCTCCGCCCTGCAAAAATCCATCCGGGGCTCGGACCCGGACGCCGCCTGTCACTATCTGGCCAGGCTCCTGGAGGCGGGACAGATGCAGTCCGCCTGCCGCCGGCTGATGGTGATTGCGGCGGAGGATGTGGGACTGGCCTATCCCATGATTATCCCCATTGTAAACGCCTGCGTGGACATGGCCCTGAAGCTGGGCATGCCGGAAGCCCGGATTCCCCTGGGAGACGCGGCGGTGCTGATGGCCACCTCCCCCAAGTCCAACTCCGGTCACATTGCCCTGGACACGGCGATGGAGGATGTGCGCAAAGGAAAAACCGGGGACTTTCCCCGGCACCTGCAGAACGTCCACGCTGATTCGTACACCATGGAGCGGGAACAGGGCTACCTGTACCCCCACGACTTTCCCAACCATTGGGTCCGGCAGCAGTACCTGCCGGATGAACTGGTGGGCACCCACTATTACGAATACGGTCCCAACAAGCTGGAGCAAGCCGCCAAGCAGTACTGGGATGCCATAAAAAAGGAGGATTGAACATGGATGTGCGGGTCGGCGATGTGTTGGTCATGAAAAAGGCCCACCCCTGTGGAGAAAAGCGCTGGAAGGTGCTGCGCACCGGCGCGGACTTCCGGCTCAAATGCCTGGGCTGCGGTCACGAACTGATGACCCCCCGATTCAAAGCAGAAAAAAATATCCGTTCCATCGAGCGAACCCAAGCCTCCGACTGATTCAGCCGGAGGTTTTTTGTGCTTGCCGTGGGATGGGGAGGAAAGCCACCGGGTCTTGCCCAAACTTGCGCCGGAACCGGGACGAGGATGCGACCGACTTTTTTTCGGCCCCGGGCTATACTGGAGACACAACAAAGGAAGGGGGCGGAATGTTGGAAATATACCTGGATCTTGTTATTTTGCTCAATTTTTCTGTGGACTTTCTGCTGCTCATGGGGACAAACCGCCTTTCCGGGTTCCCCCTGTCTCCCGGTCGGTGTGCCTGGGCGGCAGTCCTGGGAGCGGTGTACAGCGGCGCCTGCCTGCTGCCGGGATTTTCCTTCCTGGGGACTCTGATGTGGCGGATGGTGAGTCTGGCGGGGATGACGGTGCTGGCTTTCGGATGGAACCGGAGCGCCTGGAAGCGGGGCGGCGTCTTTGTGCTGCTGAGTCTGGCCCTGGGAGGCGCGGCAATGCAGTTCAGCCGGGGGAATCTGGTATCCCTGGTGCTGGCAGCGGGGGGAATCTGGATTCTGTGCCGGACAGCTTTCGGCAGCAGCGTCGGGGGGCGGGAATATGTACCGGTGACCCTGGGCTGGGGGGAAAACAGCGTCTCGGTGCTGGCACTCCGGGACTCCGGCAATACCCTCCGGGACCCCATTACCGGGGAACCGGTGCTGGTGGTATCCTCCCGGGTGGGACAAAGGCTCACCGGACTGACCCAGGAGCAGCTGGCGTCGCCCTTGGAGACCATGGCCCAGCGTCCCATCCCCGGTCTGCGGCTGATTCCCTACCAGGCGGTGGGACAGAATGGGGGAATGCTTCTGGGACTTCGGCTGGATCAGGTGAAAATTGACGGAAAGAACCAAAAAGCGGTGGCGGCGTTTGCCCCGGCGGGGCTTTCGGGGAATTATCAGGCGTTGGTAGCGGTGCAGGTGTAGCGGAGAACAGGAGGGGCATATGAATTGGTTTGCATTGTTGTGGGAAAAGCTGACCGGAATTTCAAGGCAGGGAATTTACTACATAGGCGGAAGCGACGTTCTGCCGCCACCGCTGAAGGGGGAGCAGGAACAGCAGACCCTGGAGCGGCTGGAAAAGGGGGAAGAGGGGGCCCGACAGCTGCTGGTGGAACACAACCTGCGGCTGGTGGTGTACATCGCCCGGCGGTTTGAGAACACCGGCATCAATCTGGAGGATCTGATCTCCATTGGGACCATCGGCCTGATCAAGGCCATCGGCACCTACCGGCTGGAGAAAAAAATCAAGCTGGCAACTTATGCCTCCCGGTGCATTGAAAATGAGATTCTCATGTACATCCGGAAAACCGCCAATCAGAAAGCGGAAGTGTCTTTGGATGAACCCATTAACATGGACTGCGACGGGAACGAGCTGCTTCTTTCGGACATTCTGGGCACGGAGGAGGATATGATTCTGCGTCCGTTGGAGGATGATGTGGATCTGTGCGTGCTGCGCCAGGCACTGCGGGAACTGCCGGAGCGGGAGCGGGAGATCGTGTATCTGCGCTTCGGTCTGGAAGGGCGGAAAGAGCTGACCCAGAAGGAGGTGGCCCAGAAGATGGGAATTTCCCAGTCCTACATCTCCCGTCTGGAAAAGCGGATTATGCTTAGATTGAAAAAAGAATTCCTCCGACAGACAAGCTGCGCTTGATTTTGTCAGATCGGTATGATACAATCGATACAGAATGGTATCGATTGTGCAATATCGATAAAGAGAGGATGTATTATGGAAAGCAAAAAGGTTTCCAAGTCCGTTTTGAAGCGGCTGCCCGGGTATCTGGCATATCTGAAAAATATGCCGGAAAACTCCCCGCCCAACATCTCCGCCACGGCCCTGGCCAACGCCCTGGGTATGGGGGAAGTGCAGGTGCGCAAGGATCTGGCCATGGTTTCCGACGGCGGACGGCCTAAGATCGGCTACCTTCGGGAGGCGCTGATTGATGATATCGAGCAGTTCCTGGGCTACGACAACACCACCGATGCCATCCTCATCGGGGCGGGCAAGCTGGGCCAGGCGCTGATGGGCTACAGCGGATTTGACGAGTACGGCCTGAACATTCTGGCGGCCTTTGACGCCAAACCCAAAATGACCCGGACCGAAGAGGGAAAGCCGGTTTATCCTATTGAGAAGCTGCCCCAGTTCTGCAAGTCCCATAAGGTGCTCATGGGCATCATTACGGTCCCGGCGGAAGGAGCCCAGAGCGTGGCGGATCAGCTGATTGCCGTGGGGGTAAAGGCCATCTGGAATTTTGCCCCGGTGCACCTGGATGTGCCGGCGGGCACCTTGGTGCAGAATGAGAACATGGCAACTTCTCTGGCGGTGCTTTCGGTGCATCTTCAGGCCCAGATCAAGGAAGAAAAGGAAATCAAAAAGTAAAACCAATGCCGCGTCCTGTGGGGCGCGGCATCATTTTTTTGCAACCTTTTTCCCAAAACCGGAGACTTGAAAGATGAAAGCGGCTTTCATCAAAGGTTAGGAGTCAAGAATATGACAGAGGAACAGATCTTAAGTAAACTCCGCAGCAAAGATCCGGAGGGACTGGAAGCGCTGATGGATCGGTATTTGCCTTATGTCAGCACCATTGTCTGGAACATATTGGGCGATTTTATGGGAATTCAGGACGCGGAAGAAGTGGCTTCCGATGTGTTTCTTGCGGCATGGAGCCAGGCTGAGACCATCCGGGGGGACACCCTAAAGGGATGGCTGGGAGCGGTCGCCCGAAACCAGGCAAAATCCAAACTTCGTTCCGCCCAAAAGGATTTGCCTCTGGAAGGGGATGCCCTGGAATTCCCGGATGAACGGACACCGGCTGCACAGACGGAACAAGCAGAGCAGCGGCAGCTGATTCAGAAGGCCATTGACCAAATGGGAGAACCGGAGCGGGAGATTTTTCTGCGGCATTATTACTATGCCCAAAAAGTGACACAGATTGCGCTGGATTTGAATTTGAATGAATCCACCGTCAAAAGCAAGCTGCGGCGGGGCCGGATGAGACTGAAAACAATTTTGCAGAGGTGGGGTGTGGTATGAAACGGAAAATTTCCGATTTGCTGGACGATATTCAGGATGATTCCATAGAACTGGAAGGAGTCACCCCCTTGTCCGCAGAGCGGATCAAAGAGCGGACCAGACGGGCGATCCGGAGGAAGGAAGCCCCGAAAAAACGGTGGGGGCTTCGGCTGCTGACTGCTGCGGCCATTCTCTCCCTGATGAGCCTTACAGCCTTTGCGGCAGAAAACATCTGGGGGGCAGGGGATTGGTTCCGGGAGATGCTGAACCATCAGCTTGCCCATGACAAGGTTACGGTCCGGGAACACAATCTGGATGTGGCATTGCAGGAGACCATCAGCGAGCGGCAGATTCAGCTCATCGACGAGCTGGGTACGGTGTTTGAGCAAAAAACCATCACGGACCAAGGGACCACCATGACCTTGTCCGCAGCCTATGCAGATGAACGGGTGATCCATCTGTATTTTCAGGTGACGGCGCCGGAGGGGACGGTGCTGCCGGACGGGAATTACTTTTTCCATTCCGGCGAAAACCTGGATGAACCGATGCTGGAAATGGATAAGCCCCTGAGCTGTTTTGTGTGGGTTGATGCGCTGCCGGATGCAGACCCCCAGGATAACCGGAAGGATTTTTTGGCAACCATCCATTTTACTGTGGACGGCTCTGTAAAATTTAACGACGGTACCTCTAAAATTCTGCATATTTCTGGGATTTTTCTTCATGAGGAACTGGCAGAAGGCCAATCACCCAAGCGGGCGGCGCCGGGAAGCTTTGACTTTGACATCGGAATGGTCAACCAGTTGGAATCCACACCTCTGGAGGTGAAGGGACTTGCCTATACGTCCAGCGAAACCGGGACCTGGACCCATGATGGACCTTGTCAGGATTCGTGCCGGGAGTCTCTCACCGGGGAGATGGACCCAGAAACCAATCTGCCGGTACACAGCCAATCATATGACTATACCGTTACCATGCGGGAATTGAAATTATCGCCTCTGAGCATGGCCTGGAGCTGTACCTATTCTGGAATTTCAGCGGAGTATTTCCCAGGCTTGAAATTCCGGATTGTGATGAAAGACGGGACCAGCTTCCTGTTTGGCGGAATCAGCAGCTACCACGAGCACGTGGCCGAGGGAATCTATTATTTCACAACACCGGTTGACCTTTCCCAGGTGGATTATATCCTCCTGGGAGACCCGGAGCTGGGTGACACACAAAAAGTATTCCTCCCATAAAAAAGACTGCCCGGCAGCGGATTGCTGCCGGGCAAAAGCTTATTGCTGTGGTCCTTGGGTAATCTCCCGGTAAAACACGGCATAGGCGGCGTTTTTGTAGGGGTTCAGGAAAAGGTTTCCGATATTTGCGGTCAGTGCACACAGAATGTCCCACCCCAGGAAGGTCAGATTCAGAATAAACAGATCCATCTTGTGGCCGTCCATCAGCGCTTTGGAGCGGGCAATGGCCTCGCTGGCAGTCAGCTCCGGGTGTTCCTCCAGAATGAAGGGGGTCATGGCGTAACTCAGGGAGGCGATGATGCCGGGCACAATCAGCAGCAGACTCCACAGGAAAGTATACAGCGTCCGCAGAAAGTTCTGGGCAAAGCCGGTGCCGAACCGGTCAAACTGGGAAAACAGGTCGTTGAAATCCAGGGCTTTTCCATCGTGCTGCTTCAGCAGGAACCGGGCGTAGCCCAGCTGCAAAACGCCCCCGATCAGGAAGGCAGCCAGGCTGGGCAAACCGCTTTTTATCGTGATGCGAATGGTATCGGTTACCTGCCAGGTAAAGGGAAACAGCAGGGAAAACTCCCGGGAAGGGGAAAACTGAATGTTTGGCAGAAAACTGGTGCCGATCAGCAGTCCGCCCAGCAGACAGGCTACGGCAGCGACGCCGATAGACAGGGCCCAGTTGGATTGCAGATGCTCCCGGGCTTTGCGGCGGATTTCACTGGTGTCCATATTGCAGACCTCCTTTTTCTTTTATTGTACCAGAAAACGCAAATATGGCAAGCAAAATGTCCCGCCGCAGTTTCTGCGGCGGGACAAAGCTTTATTTGCTGGGCTTGAAGCTGTCCTTCAGGCTGACGGAGCGGTTGAACACCAGATGCTCCGGGGAGGAATCCTTGCTGTCGGGGCAGAAGTAGCCCAGACGCATGAACTGATAGGAGGCGGGAGCCTTGGCGTCTTTCAGGCTGGCCTCCACCTTGCACCCGGTGAGCACTTCCAGGGAGTTGGGGTTCAGGCAGGCCAGGAAGTCCTTTCCGGCGGCGTCGGGATCGGGGTCGTCAAACAGGTTGCTGTACTGTCGGACCTCGGCGTCGGCGCAGTTGTCGGCGTCCACCCAGTGGATGGTAGCGCCCTTGACCTTCCGGCCGTCGGCGGGATTGCCGCCCTTGCTTTCGGGATCGTAGGTGGCCAGCACTTCCACAACCTTGCCGGTTTCGTCGGTGACGCAGCCGGTGCAGGTGATGAGGTAGGCGCCCTTCAGGCGGCACTCCGGTCCGTTGGGATAGAGCCGCTTGTACTTGGGCACCGGCTCTGCCAGGAAATCATCTGCCTCAATCCACAGGTGCCGGGAGAAGGTGACGCCCCGGGTGCCGGCTTCGGGATCGTTGGGGTTGTTCTCCACCTCAAAGGTCTCGCTCTGACCCTCAGGATAGTTGGTGATGGTGAGCTTCACGGGGTTCAACACCGCCATCACCCGCTGGGCGGTTTCGTTCAGGTCTTCCCGCAGGCAGTGCTCCAGGAAGCCGAACTCGATGGTATTGGGGCTCTTGGCCACGCCCACCCGGTCGCAGAAGTTGCGGATGGAGGCGGGGGTGTAGCCCCGGCGGCGCAGGCCGCACAGGGTGGGCATCCGGGGATCGTCCCAGCCGGAGACGTAGCCGTTTTCCACCAGGGCACGGAGCTTGCGCTTGGACAGCACCGTGTGGTCAATGCCCAGACGGGCAAACTCAATCTGCCGGGGATGATGGGGCACGTTGGTATGCTCCACCACCCAGTTGTACAGAGGACGGTGGTTTTCAAATTCCAGGGAGCACAGGGAGTGGGTGATGCCCTCCAGAGCGTCCTGGATGGGGTGGGCAAAGTCGTACATGGGGTAGATGCACCACTTGTCCCCCTGCCGGTGGTGGTGCATATGGCGAATCCGGTAGATGACCGGGTCACGCATATTGAAGTTGCCGGAGGCCAGATCAATCTTGGCCCGGAGGGTGTACTTGTTGTCCTCGAATTCTCCGGCCCGCATCCGGCGGAACAGATCCAGGCTCTCCTCGATGGGGCGGTCCCGCCAGGGAGACTTGGCCGGGGTATCGGTGTCGCCCCGGTATTCCTTAAACTGCTCGGGGGTCAGCTCGCACACGTAGGCCAGCCCCTTCTTGATCAGCTCTTCCGCCAGCTCGTAGGTCTTCTCAAAGTAGTCCGAGCCATAGAAGAACCGGTCGCCCCAGTCGAAGCCCAGCCAGTGGATATCCTCTTTGATTGCCTCCACAAACTCCACATCTTCCTTAGTGGGGTTGGTGTCGTCCATCCGCAGGTTGCACATGCCGCCGTACTTTTCCGCGGTGCCGAAGTCGATAATCAGGGCCTTGCAGTGGCCGATGTGCAGATAGCCGTTGGGCTCCGGCGGGAAACGGGTGTGGACGGTCATGCCCTCGTAACGGCCGCCGGGGGCGATATCCTCGTCAATAAACGAATGAATGAAGTTTTTGCTTTCAGTGGTTTCCGCCATATCCTGAAACATCCTCTCTTAAAATGGGCCATTCCGGGGAACGGCCCGCAGATCCGGAAAAAATTTTCCAATGTCCTGCCATTATACCCCATTGCGCGGCTTTTTGCAACCGTAATTCCTGCGGGGGAAGGGCAATCTGTGAAAAAGAAGAAAACAAATTGAGAAAAATGAAATTTAATGGTTGTCAAGGCGGCTATCTTATATTAAAATAGGAGAGGATATGAAAAGGAGTGATTTGACTTGCCTGAGCTTAAATACAAGCGCATCCTGCTGAAAATCAGCGGAGAGGCGCTGGCCGGTGAACAGCACCGGGGCCTGGACTTTACGGTTATTCAGTCCGTATGCGCCGCCATCCGCACCTGCCGGGATATGGGTGCCCAGATCGGACTGGTGATTGGCGGCGGCAATTTCTGGCGTGGCGTGAAGGATGGCGCGGACAAAATGCAGCGCTCCCACGGCGATGCCATGGGCATGCTGGCCACCGTTATGAATTCCATCGCCGTGGCGGATGCCCTGGAGAAGGCGGGCGTGGAAGCCCGGGTCCTCACTGCGGTGGAGATGAACAAGTTCGCGGAATATTTCACCCGGGACACGGCCAATCGTTACCTGAACGAGGGCAAGGTGGTGATTTTCGCCGCCGGTACCGGCAATCCCTATTTCTCCACGGACACCGGGGCGGTGCTCCGGGGTGTGGAGATCGAGGCGGACGCCATTCTCATGGCCAAGAATGTGGACGCCATTTATTCTGCCGATCCCAATTTGGACCCCACGGCCAAGCGCTACAGCCGGCTGACCTATGACCAGGTGCTGGCGGAACACCTGAAGGCCACGGACTCCACCGCCATGACCCTGGCGATGGACAACGAGATGCCCATGGTGTGTTTTGCGCTGAATCCCCCTGAGAACATCGTCCGCGTGGTTTGCGGAGAAGAAATCGGAACAACTGTAACCGTTAAGGAGGACTGAAAACATGAGCGTGGATTTTAAGGAATATGCCAGAAGAATGGACAAGGCCCTGGACCATCTGGAAGAGGAGTTCGGTGCGGTGCGTGCCGGCCGGGCCAATGCCAAGGTGCTGGACCGGATTACCGTGGAGTACTACGGCAGCGAGACCCCGCTGAACGGCGTGGCCACCATCTCCACCCCCGATGCCCGCACCTTGGTGGTGCAGCCCTGGGATACCAAGCTGCTCAAGGACATTCAGAAGGCCATTCAGACCTCTGATCTGGGCATCAACCCCCAGAATGACGGACGGGTGATCCGGCTGGTGTTCCCCCAGCTGACGGAGGAGCGGCGTAAGGATCTGGTCAAGCAGGTCCGGAAATACGCCGAGGAATCCAAGGTTGCCATGCGCAACATCCGGCGGGACGGCATGGATTATGTGAAGAAACTGAAGAAGAACTCGGAGATTACCGAGGATGATCAGAAAAAGGCGGAGAAGGACCTGCAGGACCTGCTGGACAAGAACATCAAGCGGGTGGATGGTGCCTTGGCTGCCAAAGAAAAGGAATTGATGTCCATTTAAGGACGATTCCTGACCGGGACGGAGAATTTGCTGGGGGCCGATCTGGGTATCGGCCCCCAGTGCAGACTGTCCCGACTTTTGATTCTATGGGAAAAGAGGTGCTTGCATGGCACTTTCTGGAAACGAAACGCTTCCGCCTCCCCAGCACATTGCCATCATTATGGACGGCAACGGCCGCTGGGCCAAACAGCGGGGGCTGCCCCGGACGGCAGGCCACGCAGCGGGAGCGGAGAGCTTCCGGCGGATCGCCAACTACTGCCGCAGTCTGGGGGTCCGTTACTTAACGGTGTACGCATTCTCCACAGAGAACTGGAAACGCTCTCAGGAGGAGATTGCGGGAATTATGCGCCTGCTCCGCCGGTATCTGGAGGAGGCGCTGCAGGACATGGAGAAAAACCGGGTGCGTTTCCGGTTTTTCGGAGACCTGTCCCGGCTGAGCCCGGCCCTGCAGAAGCTGTGTCTGGACGCCCAGAACCGCAGCTCGGAATACGATGTGCAGGTGAATTTCTGCCTGAACTACGGCGGCCGGGATGAGATTGTCCAGGCGGCCCGCCAATTTGCACTGCAGGTGGCTGCGGGGGAGAGAAAACCGGAGGACCTGACGGAAGACCTGTTTGAACACTACCTCTATTCCGCCGGAATCCCGGACCCGGAGCTGGTGATCCGGCCTTCGGGAGAAAAGAGAGTGAGCAATTTCCTGCTGTGGCAATCCGCTTACTCGGAATACGTATTTATGAATGTACTGTGGCCGGACTTTACCCCGGAGCATCTGGACCAGGCCATTGCAGAATATCATCGGCGGAACCGCCGCTTTGGAGGGACGTAAACAGATATGAAGACCCGTATTATCACGGCGGCGATACTGGTGCCGATTCTGCTGCTGGTGGTGCTGGTGGCGCCCAAAAGCGTGGCGGCAGTGGTTTTGGGCGTTTTGCTGGCCATCGGCGCTTATGAACTGCTCTACCGCACCAAGCTGATTCAGAGACCCCGGATGGTGATTGCTTCTGCGGCAATGGCTTTTGCTGTGTCCATCTGGAGCTATTTTTCTTCCGTACATGCCTATTTCATCCTGATGATGATGGCGTTCTTTATGATCATGTACGCAGAAATGATGCTGGATCATGTGAAGGTTCAGCTGGACATGGTGGGTATGTGCTTCATGGCGGGACTGATAATCCCATATCTGCTCAGTTCCCTGATCCGGATTCTCATGCTGAACATCGGCCGCTATGTGATCCTGATTCCCTTCGTGGTGGCGTTTTTGTCTGACACCGGGGCCTATTTTGTGGGCACCAAGTATGGCAAGCACAAGCTTTCCCCGGTGGTCAGTCCCAACAAAACCATTGAGGGCCTGCTGGGTGGCCTGGCGTTCGCCTCGGTGGGCATGCTGGTATATGCCTTCATCCTGGACCTGCCCCTGCAATTTGACGTGAACTATGGTCTGGCGCTGCTCTATGGAGTGGCGGGGTCCCTGGTGGGAACCTTCGGAGACCTGTGCTTCTCGGTGGTGAAGCGCCAGACGGGAATCAAGGATTATGGAAATCTGATTCCCGGCCACGGCGGCGTACTGGACCGGCTGGATTCCATGACCCTGGTTGCACCGCTGATGGAGGCGTTTTTGCTGACCATTCCCATGGTAGCAGTATAAAAAGGAGCGATTGCCCATATGGTATCTTGTGTCAGCATCCTTGGTTCCACCGGCTCCATTGGCCGGCAGAGCCTGGACATTCTCAGCCGTCTGCCGGAAATTCGGGTGGCGGCGCTCACCGCCGGGAGCAATGTGTCCCGGATGGCCCGGCAGTGCAGGGATTTTCGCCCGGAACTGGCGGTGATGGCCACAGAGCAGGCAGCGATGGCTCTGAAAGCGGAGATTTCCGACCTTCCCACTCGGGTCAGCTGGGGAGAGGAAGGGCTGATTGAAGCGGCGACCATGCCCCAGGCGGACTGCGTGGTCACCGCTGTGGTGGGAATGGTGGGACTGAAGCCCACCCTGGCAGCCATCCGGCAGGGCAAGCGCATCGGTCTTGCCAACAAGGAGACCCTGGTGTGCGCCGGGGAACTGGTGATGGCAGAGGCGGAGCGCCATGGCGCAGAGATTGTGCCCGTGGATTCGGAGCATTCCGCGATTTTCCAGTGCCTCATGGGCTGCGGAAACAAGCGGGAAGTCAAGCGCCTGATTCTCACCTGCTCCGGAGGGCCTTTCTTCGGCATGACCCGGGAGCAGCTGACCCAGGTGACCAAGGCAGATGCCCTGAAGCACCCCAACTGGAAGATGGGTGCCAAAATTACGGTGGACTGCGCCACCCTGATGAACAAGGGCCTGGAAGTGATTGAGGCCATGCGGCTCTACGGGCTTCCCCTGGAGCAGGTGGACGTGGTGATTCACCGCCAAAGCATTGTACACAGCATGGTGGAGTTCGTGGATGGGGCCGTGATGGCCCAGATGGGCACGCCGGATATGCGCCTGCCCATTCAGCTGGCCCTGACTTATCCGGAGCGGATTGCCTCTCCGGTGGAGCCGCTGGATCTTCTGAGCTGCGGCAGCCTGAGCTTCTCGGCGCCGGATCTGGAGAACTTCCCCTGCCTGGCTCTGGCCCGGGAGTGCGCCCGCCTGGGCGGTACCGCCTGCCCGGCGATGAACGGCGCCAACGAGGAAGCGGTGGCCCTGTTCCTGGCGGAAAAAATAGGTTTTTATGACATTTACCGCCTGGTTTCCCAGGCGGTGGAGCGGGTCCCCTTTGTGGGCAGCCCGACACTGGAGGAAATTCTCATGGCGGACCGGCAGGCCCGGGAAGTTGTGGAGCAGCTGCGCTGAATTCCTCCGGAATTCCACTTTCCATGCAAAGCGAGGCTTTTTATGACAATTCTGTTCGCAATCATTCTGTTCAGTGTGCTGATTTTTGTCCACGAGCTGGGCCACTTTGCCGCGGCAAAGCTGTCCGGGGTACAGGTAAATGAATTTTCCCTGTTCATGGGACCGGCCCTGTGGAAAAAGCAGATCGGGGATACCTTGTACGCCATCCGCACCATTCCCATCGGCGGCTACTGTGCCATGGAGGGCGAGGACGGGGACAGCGACAATCCCCATGCCTTCAGCAAGGCGGCCTGGTGGAAGCGGCTGATTATTCTGGTGGCGGGAGCGGCCATGAACTTCCTGGTGGGTGTCCTTCTGATGATGGTGGTGTATCTGCCCACCCAGCAGGTGGTGGTGCCGGTGATCTCCGGCTTCGAGGATTTTTCCACGTTGAACCAGGAGGGCGGGCTCCAGGTCGGAGACCGGATTGTGGAAGTGGATGGAGAGAAGATCTACGTTTACGGCGATTTTTCCATGCTGCTGGATTTGAACGGCGGCGAGGTGCATGATCTTGTGGTTGTGCGGGACGGAGAAAAGGTGGAACTGAAGGACCTGCGGATGGAAAAGCATCCGGTGGAGCAGGCGGACGGTACCACCCAGATGCTTTACGGTATGAACTTTACCATAGAAGACCTGGATTTTGGAGGCAAGCTGGCCTATGCCTGGAACCAGAGCATGGACACCGTGCGGATTGTCCGGCTGAGCTTGCAGATGCTGGTTCAGGGCCAGGTGGGGTTGAAGGATTTGTCCGGACCGGTAGGCATCGTCCAGCAGATGAGCGTGGTGGCGGAGGTCTCCGCGACCTGGGTGGATGCCTTGCTGAATATGCTGTATTTCGGCGCATTCATTGCCATCAACCTGGCAATCATGAACCTGCTGCCCATCCCCGCCCTGGACGGCGGCCGGGTGGTGTGCCTTCTGATTACCACGGCAGCGGAGGCAGTCACTCGAAAGAAAATTGACCCCAAGTATGAAGGGTATCTTCACGGCGCGGGCATGGTCCTGCTGCTGGGACTGATGGCCCTGGTGATGTTCAAGGATATTATTTTTCTGTTTCGCTGAGTGCTTTTTAACAGGAGAGAAGTTATGACAAGACAGATACTGGTAGGGGGCGTGCCCATTGGCGGCGGCGCTCCGGTGGTCATTCAGTCCATGCTCAACACCAAAACCACGGATGTGGAGGGGTCCCTGCGGCAGATCCGGCAGCTGGCAGCCGCCGGGTGTCAGATTGCCCGGCTGGCAGTGCCCAACCGGGAGGCGGCCCGGGGCTTTGCGGAGATTGCGAAAGAAAGCCCACTGCCCCTAGTGGCGGACATTCATTTTGATTATCAGCTGGCCATTGCGGCAGCGGAGGGCGGCGCCGCCAAAATCCGCATCAACCCCGGCAACATCGGCGGGCCGGAGCGGGTGAAGGCGGTGGTGGAGGTGTGCCGGGAAAAGCACATCCCCATCCGCATCGGCGTCAACGGCGGCAGCCTGGATAAAAAGCTGCTGGATAGGTACGGTCATCCCACGGCGGAAGCCCTGGTGGAGAGTGCCTTTCAGCACCTGGAGCTGCTGGAAAAGGAAGGGTTTTATGATACCTGCGTGTCCATGAAATCCTCCACGGTACCCACCATGGTGGCGGCGGCCCGGCTGTTCCGGAGCAAATGCGACTATCCCCTGCACATCGGCGTCACGGAAACCGGCCCGGTGAAGCAGGGACTGATCAAATCCGCCATGGGCATCGGCGCGCTGCTGCTGGACGGCATCGGCGATACCATCCGGGTGAGTCTGACTGACGACCCGGTGGAGGAAGTATACGCCGCCAAGGACATTCTGAAAGCAGCCGGACTGCGCAAAGAAGGTGTAAACATCATCTCCTGCCCCACCTGCGGACGGACCCGGATTGACCTGATCGGCCTGGTAAACCAGGTGGATGCAGCCCTGAAGGACTGCAAGAAGCCTATTACCGTGGCGGTGATGGGGTGCGTGGTCAACGGTCCCGGAGAGGCCCGGGAGGCGGACATCGGCATCGCCGGCGGCGACGGCTGGGGCATGATTTTTGAGAAGGGAGAGCAGGTGGAGAAGCTTCCCTATGAGCAGCTGCTGCCTGCCCTGCTGCGCCGGATTGAGAACCTGTAACCTATGCCGGGAGGGAAGAAATCTTTCCTCCCGGAGGGTTTGCTCTGACGGAGAAAAAGATCACTATGAACGAGCAAGTAACACTTTACAATATGTTCCCGGACTATGAGCCGCCTGAGGGGCTGGATGCAGCCCTGTCTCAGGCGGCCATTGTCGCTGCGGATATCCATATGGAGGAGCGGGCGGTTCATGTGGCACTGCACCGGGATTTGTATATCCCTCAGCGGCTGCTGAATCAGGCGGGGAAGGAAATTGCCCGGCTTTACGGCCTGCGGCGGGTGGAACTGACGGCCACCCATCCGGAGAATCAGCTTCACTGCGTAGAGCCGGAGGAGCTGATGGAGCTGTTCGTCAGCCGGAACTCCATGACCCGGGGGTCTCTCGCGGGAGCCAAGTGGACCTGGGATGGCCCTGCTCTGACCATTCAGCTGGTGGCCAACGGGAAAAAGGAACTGGAAGAGCTGATTCCCCAGGTCCAGTCGGTGCTGCGGGAACGGTTTGCCGCTCCGGTGACCATCACGGTGGCGGCGGGGGAGACCCTGGAGGGGAAGGCCCTGTTCGATGCCATGGACGCCATGCGCCAGAATCTGTTGGGCAGTCTGCCGGCAGGGGGCGGCGGGGCCGGCGGCAAGCAGCCGGAAGCCAAGGCGGCGCCCCCCAGCGAGGCCTTCTACGGCAAACCCTTCAAGGGAACGCCTGTTGCCATGAAGGACCTGAGCCTGGATATGGGCACGGTGATTGTAGAGGGCCGGGTCTTCAACGTGGACCACAAGGAGCTGAAAAAGCGCAACGCCTGGGTGGTAAAGTTCGACATGACCGACAACACCAACTCTGTGCGCATCAGCCGCTTCCTGGAGGCAGGGGAGGCCAAGCCCATTCTGGACAACGTGAAAATCGGCTCGGTGCTGCGGGTCCAGGGCAAGCCCATCGAGGACCGGTTTGAAAATGAGATGGTGCTCAAGCCCTATGCCATGATGCCCGGGGCCATGGAGAAGCGGAAGGATACTGCCCCCAACGGCAAGCGGGTGGAGCTGCATCTGCACACAACTATGTCCAACATGGATGCCCTGACGGTGACCGCCGACGCGGTAAAGCAGGCGGCAGCCTGGGGCCACCGGGCCATTGCCATTACCGACCACGGTGTGGCCCAGTCCTTCCCCGATGCCATGAAAGCGGCAGCCAAGGCCAAGGTGGCGGGGACTGACGAGAACATCAAGATTCTCTATGGCTGTGAAGGATATTATGTCAATGATGTGGACGACCGGATTGTGGTTCACGGAGACCAGGACATGACCTTTGACCAGGAGTTCGTGGCCTTTGACCTGGAAACTACCGGACTTTCCTCCCGGAATGACCGGATCATTGAAATCGGCGCGGTGATTCTGAAACAGGGTGTGGAAATTGACCGGTTCCAGACCTTTGTGGACCCGGAGCGGGTTCTGGATCAGAAAATTGTGGAGCTCACCGGCATTACCCAGGAGATGCTCCAGGGAGCGCCGAAAATTCAGGAGGTTTTGCCGAAATTTCTGAACTTTATCGGCGACCGGGTGCTGGTGGCCCATAACTCCGACTTTGATACCGGTTTTATCCGGGCAGAGTGCGAGCGGCAGGGACTGCCGTATCATTACACTGCGGTGGATACCCTGATTTTGTCCCAGAACCTGCTGTCCCATTTGAACAAATTCAAGCTGAACATTGTGTCGGAAGCGCTGAGCCTGCCGGACTTCAACCACCACCGGGCGGGGGACGACGCCATGACCTGCGGCCTGATCATGACCAAGCTGATGGAAAAGTTGGAGGAAGAGCAGGACGTCCATACCCTCCAGGCCATCAACCCGGCCATGATCCATCTGCGCTCCGGCAGCCATGTGACCAACCGTCAGGCCCGGCATATCATCCTGTTTGCCAAGAACCAGGTGGGCCTGCGCAACCTCTATCATCTGATTTCCGACTCTAATCTGCAATATTTCAAGCGTGTCCCCCGGATTCCCAAGTCCGACCTGCTGAAGCTCCGGGAGGGGCTGATCATCGGCTCCGCCTGTGAGGCAGGAGAACTGTTCCAGGCGGTGCTGGACGGAAAGAGCGACGACGAACTGAAACGGATTGCCTCGTTCTATGATTTCCTGGAAATCCAGCCTCTGGCCAACAACCGCTTCATGCTGGACAAGGGCATGGCCCGGGACATGGAGGATCTGCGCAACTACAACCGGACCATTGTCCGGCTGGGGGAGGAGCTGGGCAAGCTGGTGGTGGCCACGGGCGACGTCCACTTCCTGAATCCGGAGGATGAAATCTTCCGGCACATTCTGCTGGCCACCAAGGGCTTTGATGATGCGGACAAGCCCAACCCCCTGTATTTCCGCACCACGGATGAGATGCTGAAGGAATTTGCCTATCTGGGTGAAGAGAAAGCCTACGAGATCGTGGTCACCAACCCTAACCTGATTGCGGATATGTGCGAGAGTCTGCGGCCGGTGCCTCACAATCTGTTCGCTCCCAAAATTGAAAACTCCGTAGAGGATCTGAAAAATCTGGTGTACGGCAAATTCCACCGGCTCTACGGGGACAACCCGCCGGAGCTGTTTGTCAAGCGTGTGGAGACGGAGCTGCACGACATCATCTCCTGCCACTACGACGTGATTTATATGTCCGCTCAGAAGCTGGTGCAGAACTCTTTGGAGCACGGCTATCTGGTGGGCTCCCGTGGCTCCGTTGGTTCTTCCATCGTGGCCTATATGTCCGGCATTACCGAGGTTAATTCCTTCCCGCCCCACTACCGCTGCCCCAACCCGGAATGCAAGCATACGGTGCTGGAGGTGCCCAAGGGCTACAACTGCGGCGCGGACCTGCCGGATGCGGTGTGCCCCAAGTGCGGCACGAAGATGGAGAAGGATGGCTTCAACATCCCCTTTGAAACTTTCCTGGGATTCGGCGGCGACAAGGTGCCGGATATCGACCTGAACTTCTCCGGCGAATATCAGGCGAAAGCCCACGCCTATTGTATCGAAATGTTCGGAAAGTCCCACGTTTTCCGGGCGGGAACCGTGGGTACCGTGGCGGAAAAAACCGCCTTCGGCTATGTGAAGAAATACCTGTCCGAGCGGGGCAAAACCGCCAGCAGGGCAGAGGAAGCCCGGCTGGCAGCCGGCTGCGTGGGTGTCCGCCGGACCACGGGACAGCACCCCGGCGGCCTGGTGGTTATCCCCCAGGAGAATGAAATCTGGGATTTCTGCCCGGTGCAGCACCCGGCGGATGACCCTAATTCCGACCAGATCACCACCCATTTTGAATACCACTCCATGGAGGAAAACCTGCTGAAACTGGATATGCTGGGCCACGATGACCCCACCATGATTCGGATGATGGAGGATATGACCGGGGTGGACGCCAAGACCATCCCCCTGGACGACAAGGACACCATGTCCATTTTCACCTCCTCCAAGGTGCTGGGCTACGAGGATGACAAGATTCTTGGACCCACCGGGGCGGTGGCTATTCCCGAGTTCAACACCCGGTTCACCCGGGGAATGCTGCTGGACACCATGCCCACCCGATTCGATACTCTGGTGCGGCTGTCCGGCTTCTCCCACGGCACCGACGTGTGGCTGGGCAACGCCAAGGATCTGATTACCTCCAAAACCGCCACCGTTGACGGCACCATTGGCTGCCGTGACGACATTATGGTGTATCTGATCTCCTGCGGAATGCCGGAGAAACGGTCCTTCAAGATCATGGAGTCCGTCCGGAAGGGCAGAGGCCTGCCGGAAGGGGCGGAGGAGGAGATGGTGGCCGCCGGGGTGCCGGACTGGTACATTGGCTCCTGCAAGAAGATCAAGTATCTGTTCCCCAAGGCCCACGCTGTGGCCTATGTTATGATGGCTTTCCGGATTGCCTGGTTCAAGGTGCATCACCCGTTGCCGTTCTATGCGGCCTACTTCTACCGCCGCAGCCAGAAGGGTGGCTTCGATGCGGTGCTGATGACCCATGGTATCGACACCGTGGTGGAGAATATCAACGCCATCGAGAAGAACGAGGACGCCACCGCCAAGGATGAGGACCTGCTCACCACGTTGGAAGTGGCCTATGAGTTCTACCTCCGGGGCTTTGAATTCCTGCCCATCAGCATCTATGAAAGCCACGCTACCAAGTTCCTGGTGAAGGACGGCAAGCTGCTGCCCCCCTTTGTGGCCATCTCCGGCCTGGGGGAAAGCGCTGCCTGGGACCTGATGGAGGGGCGCAAGGGAAAGACCTTCCTGTCCGTGGAGGAAGTGGCGGCGGCCTGTCCCAAGGTGTCCAAAACCCATATGCAGATGCTGAAAGAGGCCGGTGCCTTTGGAGAGCTTCCCGATACCAGCCAGGTCAGCTTTTTCTGATTTCCCATTTGGCAGGGCCATGGCCCTGCCAAAATTTTTGCATGAAATGAAAGATATACTTGCATTTCTGCTTTCAATTTAGTATGATAAAGTACATCTACGGGAAAGAAGAGGTACCTTTTATGACACTGACCGAAATCGTAAAATTCCTCAATGACATTGCCTGGGGGCCCTGGATGCTGCTGCTTCTGGTGGGCACCGGCGTTTACCTCAGTGCCCGGGTGGGCTTCATTCAGTTCCATAAGTTCGGCTATGCCATGAAAAACACCATCGGCAAGGTGTTCCACAAGCAGGAGGCCGGACATGGAGAGGTGACCCCCTTCCAGGCGGTGACCACTGCTCTGGCAGCCACTGTGGGAACCGGCAACATTGCCGGCGTCACCGGCGCCATCACGGTGGGCGGTCCGGGAGCCGTGTTCTGGATGTGGATTTCTGCCCTGTTCGGCATGGTGACCAAGTATGCTGAGGTGGTGCTGGCGGTGCGCTACCGGGAGCGCAATGAAAAGGGCGACTATGTGGGCGGCCCCATGTACTACATCAAAAACGGTCTGGGCCAGAAATGGTATCCCCTTGCCGTGGTATTCAGTGTGCTGGGTGCGGTAGCGGCCTTCGGCATTGGCAATATGACCCAGGTCAATACCATCGCCGGCTCCATCAACACCACCATTGACGCCTTCGGGGGAAATACCGCCGGGGCAACGCTGCAGATGTTCGGCCAGACGGTGCCGGTGTCCAGCCTGGTGGTAGGCATGCTGGTGGCGGTGATTGTAGCCATGGTGCTGTTCGGCGGCATCAAGCGCATCGGTATGGTGGCGGAAAAGATGGTGCCCCTGATGGCGGCAATTTATATTGTGTGCGCCCTGTGTGTGGTGTTTGCCAACCTGAGCAGCGTGGGAAAAGTCTTCTCTATGATTTTCCAGGGGGCATTTAACGCCCAGGCGGCTTTGGGCGGTGCCTTCGGCATTACCATTATGTCCACCATTCAGAAGGGCGTGGGACGGGGCGTGTTCTCCAACGAGGCCGGTCTGGGCTCTGCGCCCATGGCCCATGCGGCCAGCTCCGAAATGGACCCGGTGAAGCAAGGCTTGTACGGCATTTTTGAGGTATTCATGGACACCATCGTGATCTGCACCCTGACGGCACTGACCCTGCTGTGCGGTGTGGAAGGCGGTGTGGAAGTGACCTGGGGACAGAGTGCCGGTGCGGAGCTGATCAGCGCCAGCTTTTCCACGGTGTTTGGTCCCCGGCTTGGTGCACTGATTATTGCCATCGGCATCGGTCTGTTTGCCCTGTCCACCATTTTGTCCTGGTCCCTGTATGGTTCCCGGTGCTTTGAATTTCTGGCGGGAACCCGGTATGTGGTGGTGTACCAGATTCTGTTTGTGGCGGCGGTGGTGATCGGCGCTACCCTGGAACTGGAACTGGTTTGGAACATTGCCGACACCCTGAACGGCTTTATGGCCATTCCCAACCTGATTGCCCTGCTGGGGCTGTCGGGTGTGGTGGTGAAGCTGACCAAGAACCATTTTGAAAAGGAACGGCTGGGCAGATAAACAAACGCCCGGGACAGCCAGGGCTGTCCCGGGTTTTGCATTGGGAAAGGAGAAAACAGAATGGGCGATCTGCGGCGGATACCCGGGGTGGGGAAGAACATTGAGCAGGACCTGATCAACATCGGCATCACCTGCGTGGAGGATCTGAAGGGCCGGTCTCCGGAGGAACTATACCGGCTGGACTGCCTGTACAAAGGATTCCAGGAGGACCGATGCCAGCTGTATGTATTCCGGCTGGCGGTGTACTATGCAGAGCAGACGGTTCATGAGCCGGAGAAACTGAAATGGTGGTACTGGAAAGATAAGACTTATCCGGAAGCCCCCTGAACCGGAACGAAACAGACTTTACTTGCAAAAACCAGGAAATTATGATATCCTATACAAAACAATACTTTTAAACGAGGTGATTTCTGTGCAGGATATTGGCATGCAGTATCATATTCATTGCCGGAAGGGCGATGTGGGCCGCTATGTGTTTCTTCCCGGGGACCCGGGGCGGTGTGAATCCATTGCGGCGTATTTTGACAATCCGGTGCATATCGGCATGAACCGGGAATATAACATTTACACCGGAACTCTGCTGGGGGAGAAGGTCACCGTATGCTCCACCGGTATCGGCGGCCCCTCTGCCTCCATTGCCATGGAGGAACTGGCGGCCATCGGCGCCGATACCTTCATCCGGGTGGGCACCTGCGGGGGCATCGCCATGGATGTGCTGCCCGGGGATGTAGTGGTGGCCACCGGCGCCATTCGGTATGAGCATACCTCTTTGGAATACGCTCCCATTGAGTTCCCGGCGGTGGCAGATTTTGACATTACCGCGGCACTGAAGGCGGCGTCGGAGGATCTGGGCTACCGGACCCATGTGGGTGTGGTGCAGTGCAAGGACGCCTTCTACGGCCAGCACAGCCCGGAGAAATCCCCGGTTTATTACGACCTGCTGCAAAAGTGGGAGAGCTGGAAGCGGCTGGGGGTGAAGGCCAGTGAGATGGAATCCGCCGCTCTGTTTGTGGTGGCGGCGGCTCTGGGCGTACGCTGCGGCAGCTGCTTCCATGCGGTGTGGAATCAGGAGCGGGAAAAGGCCGGTCTGGCCATGCCCATGACTGAGGATACCACAGGGGCAGTGAAGGTGGGCATTGAAGCCATGAAGCGTCTGATTGCCGCCGACAAAGGAAAATAAAAGCAGTCCCCGCCGGATGATTCCGACGGGGACATTTGCGTTATTCTGCTTTATTCGGAAATGTACTGAACGAAACCCAAGGTCATGTAATCCAGGTAGACGTGTTTGTCCGGAGTCTTGCCCATGGTCACCCGGTGGCAGTGGACCTCCCAGACCGGCTGACCCTGAAGCTCGGATTTTTTAATCTCAAACACATGGTTCCAGCTGCGGCCTTCCATATACTGTGGCTCCTTCAGAAACCGGATCAGTTCCAGCCGACGGAAATGGAAGGTGGGAAAGGCGTTTTTGATGCAGGCCTCAAACAGCAGCTCCCCATCCCGGACGCTGCCCAGCTCAAAAACGCTGCGGATCATGGCGCCGTAATCTTGCATACCGATACCTCCTTACAGCTTGCTGTATGTCTTGTCCAAAAATTTCTGACTGTTCACAATGACGCGGGTGTGGGTGCCGCTTCCGATCTCTCCGGATTCGTCAAAAGCCTTGAGCGAGAAGGTAATCACTTTCCCTTCCACGGCGGTGACTTCCGCCTCTGCCCGGACTTCCATGCCCACCGGGGTGGCGGAAGTGTGGGCGATGTTCAGGGCGGTGCCCACGGTGGTCTGGCCTTCCTTCAGGCATCCGGCGATGGCTTCGCAGGCAGCGCCCTCCATCAAGGCAGCCATGCAGGGGGTGGCGTAGACCAGCAGATCCCCGGAGCCGACCTCCAGTGCGGTGTCCGACCGCTCCGCCAGTGTGGCTGCGGCCCCCTTCAATCCAACTTCCAATTCCATGGCAATCACAACCTTTCTGATTTAACTATACCCGAAACAGCCCCCGCTGTCAACCGGAAACCATCTGTCCTGGAGAGCGTGATTTCCGGATTTACACGAGATTTTCCGGAGAAATGGGTTGCTATTTTCCTGGATCTTACCTATAATGAAGCCAATATTATGTGCGAGGTGACCGACATGGTTGTCAACAAGAAACTGAACCTGACCATGCTCTGCGATTTTTACGAACTGACCATGGGACAGGGGTACTTTTCCCAGGGTTATGCGGACCGGATTACCTATTTTGACCTGTTTTTCCGTCGGTGCCCCGATGGGGGCGGCTTTGCCATTGCAGCTGGGCTGGAGCAGATTGTCCAGTACATCCAGGAGCTGCATTTTGAACCGGAGGATATTGAATATCTCCGGGGACGGAAGCTGTTCACCGAGGATTTCCTGGATTATCTGGCAAATTTCCGGTTTACCGGAGACATCTGGGCGGTGCCGGAGGGTACCCCGGTGTTCCCCAAGGAACCGATTATTACCGTGCGGGCGTCTGCCATTCAGGCCCAGCTGGTGGAAACCTACCTGCTTCTGTGCGTCAACCATCAGAGCCTGATCGCCACCAAAGCCAACCGGGTGGTCCGGGCAGCGGAAGGGCGGACAGTGCTGGAGTTCGGTTCCCGCCGGGCCCAGGGGGCGGATGCGGCGATTCTGGGGGCCCGGGCGGCCTACATCGGCGGCTGCCACGGTACAGCCTGCACCATCTCCGACCAACTCTTCGGCGTGAAGGCCGGGGGCACCATGGCCCATGCCTGGGTGCAGATGTTTGACAGCGAGTACGAAGCCTTCAAGGCCTATGTCCAGATGTACCCCACCAACGCTACGTTGCTGGTGGACACCTACAACACCCTGAAATCCGGTGTGCCCAACGCCATCCGGGTGTTTGACGAGGTGCTCAAGCCCCTGGGTATCACCAAGTGCGGCATCCGCCTGGATTCCGGCGACCTGGCTTACCTGACCCGTCAGGCCCGGAAGATGCTGGACGAAGCGGGCTGGACCGGCTGTCAGATTTCCGTGTCCAACTCTCTGGATGAGTACATCATCCGGGACGTGCTTCGCCAGGGGGCGCAGATTGATCTGTTCGGCGTGGGCGAGCGGTTGATTACCGCCAAGAGCGAGCCGGTATTCGGCGGTGTGTACAAGCTGGTGGCGGTGGAGGACCCGGACGGCACCGTGGTGCCCAAGATCAAGATTTCCGAGAACGTGGGCAAGATTACCAATCCCCACTATAAAAAGCTGTATCGCTTCTTCGCAAACGATACCGGCAAGGCCATCGCGGATTACCTGACGGTGTACGATGAGACGGTTGACGATACCGGCAATCTGGAAATTTTTGATCCGGATGCTATCTGGAAGCGGAAGACGGTTTATAATTTCACTGCCAAGGAACTGCAGGTGCCTATTTTCCGGAACGGAGAGCTGGTATACCAGCTGCCGACCCTGGAAGAAATCCGCACCTACTGCAAGGCCCAGGTGGACACCCTGTGGGAGGAAGTCCGGCGGTTCGACAACCCCCAGACCTATTATGTGGACCTGAGCCAGAAGCTGTGGGATGTGAAGTACGGCCTGCTGAAGCGAAACGGAAAATAAAACGAGAGGACAACGCCCGGGGCTGCGGCTCCGGGCGATTGCTGTGGAGGAACGACTGTGGAAAAATGCTGGTATGTATATATTCTGGGCTGCGGGGATGGGACGCTGTACACCGGCATCACCACCGATGTCCAGCGGCGGCTGGCGGCCCACCGCTGCGGCCGGGGTGCCAAGTATACCCGGGGCCGGGGACCGCTGACCCTGCTATACCAGGAAGCGGTGGGAGATCACCCGGAGGCTTTGCGCCGGGAGCGACAGATCAAGGCCCTGACCCGGGAGGAGAAGCAGGCCATGATCCAAAATCAACATTGCCAATTTCCGGAACTACCCCAGGGATAATTTTGTCAGATTTCCGGGGACGATGAGACTTGACAAGAGACGGGGAACGGGATATCATATAGAAGTTAACAATAGCTAACTCGCTGGGGAAAAGCATTCCCCGGGAACACAGACAAACAGGAGGTGCCTATGAAAACGTTGAAAGACGCCAGAATTGGCCAGACTGTCACCGTGGTGAAGGTTCATGGAGAAGGGGCTGTGCGGCGCAGAATCATGGACATGGGAATCACCAAACGGGTGGAGATTTTTGTGCGGAAGGTTGCCCCGCTGGGAGATCCCATTGAGATCAACGTCCGGGGCTATGAGCTGAGTCTGCGAAAGGCAGATGCGGAAATGATTGAGGTTCAGTAAGGATTTTTTGTGAGCAGAAGTTAGCGTATGCTAATATCCTGAGAAAGGAAGGATTTCATCTATGGGCGTTAAAATTGCCTTGGCGGGCAATCCCAACTGCGGAAAAACCACATTGTTCAACATTCTCACCGGCTCCAACCAGTATGTGGGTAACTGGCCCGGCGTGACGGTGGAGAAGAAAGAGGGCACCTGGAAGGGGGACCCGGAGGTGATTATTCAGGACCTGCCGGGCATTTATTCCCTGTCGCCCTACTCCCCGGAGGAAGTGGTGACCCGGCGCTATCTGGTCAATGAGCATCCAGACGCCATTTTGAACATCATCGACGGCACCAACATTGAGCGTAACCTCTACCTGACCACCCAGCTGATCGAGCTGGGCCATCCGGTGGTGGTGGCCGTGAATATGATCGATCTGGTGCGGAAAAACGGGGACACTCTGGATCTGGATAAACTGAGCCGGGCTCTGGGCTGCACCTGTCTGGAAATCAGCGCCCTGAAGGGCCTGGGCTGCGAGGAGGCCGCCCGGAAAGCGGTGGAACTGGCACGGCATCACACCCATGTGGATATGCCCCATGTATTCTGCGGCAGCGTGGAGCATGCCCTGGCCCACATTGAAGAATCCATCGAGGGCAAGGTTCCCGGCAATTATCTGCGCTGGTACGCCATCAAGCTGTTCGAACGGGACGAGCGGGTGCGCAATGAACTGAATCTGGACCAGCAGCTGCTGGCCCATTTGGAAAAACACATCCGGGACTGCGAATGGGAGCTGGATGACGATGCTGAGTCCATTGTGGCGGATCAGCGCTACACTTACATCGGCAATGTGGTGGCCCGGGCGGTGACCCGGAAGCAGGAAAAGCACGCTTTGACCCTGTCCGATAAAATTGACCGGGTTGTCACGGACCGGATTCTGGCCCTGCCCATTTTCGCCGGGGTGATGTTTCTGATGTACGCCATCGCCATGGGGGACTTCCCTTTCTCCATCGGCACCATGGCTACCGACTGGGCAAACGAAGTGCTGTTCGGTCAGTGGCTGCCCGACCTGCTGGGAAGCGCTCTGACAGCGCTGCAGGTCAGTGACTGGCTGTATGGCCTGGTGATGGATGGCATTCTGGCAGGCGTTGGCTCGGTGCTGGGCTTTGTGCCCCAGATTCTGGTGCTTTCCTTCCTGCTGTCCATCCTGGAGGACGTGGGCTATATGTCCCGGGTGGCCTTCATCATGGACCGGATTCTCCGGAAATTCGGTCTGTCCGGCAAGTCCATTATCCCCATGCTGGTGGCCACCGGCTGCGGCGTACCAGGCATTCTGGCTTCCCGGACCATTGAGCAGGACCGGGACCGGCGGATCACGGTGATGACCACGGGATTCATCCCCTGTGGCGCAAAAATGCCCATCATCGGCCTGTTCGCCGGCGCGGTATTCGGCAATTCTCCCCTGGTTGCCACCTCTGCTTTCTTTATCGGCGTGGGGGCTGTGGTGGTGTCCGGTGTGATTCTGAAAAAGTTCAAGGCGCTGGCGGGGCGTCCGGCTCCCTTTGTCATGGAGCTGCCCACCTACCATCTGCCCTCGGCACGGAATGTGCTGCGCTCTACGGGAGAGCGGGGCTGGGATTTTGTAAAGCGGGCTCTGACCATCGTGCTGCTCAGCTCCATGGTACTGTGGTTCCTCCAGAGCTATGGCGTGGTAAACGGGGTGTTCCAGGCGGTGGAGGACAACAATGTGTCCCTGCTGGCGGATCTGGGCAAGGCCATTGCCTGGGTGTTCTACCCTCTGGGCTGGATGGGCGACATGGCCTGGAAGGCCACCGTGGCGACCTTCACCGGCCTGATTGCCAAGGAGCAGGTGGTCATGACCTTCGGTACCCTGTATCACTACGCCGGGGACCTCAGTGAATCCGGCAACGAAATCTGGACCATGATTGCGGCGGACTTTGGTCCTATGCGTGCCTACAGCTTTATGGTTTTCAACCTGCTGTGCGCTCCCTGTTTTGCCGCCATCGGTGCAATCCACCGGGAGATGCACGACGGCAAATGGACGGCCCTGACCATCGGGTATATGTGTGCCTTCGCTTATGCGGTATCTCTGATCGCCTACCAGATCGGCGGCCTGTTTACCGGGGAGGCCAGCTTCGGCATCCTGACTCTGGCGGCGCTGGCTGTGCTGGCGGGGCTGGTATATCTGGTGGCCCGGAAAAACCGGTATGCGGATCAGCCGGTGAAAATCGGTGTGTAAGAAAGGAAAATGATTATGCTTCAATGGATGATTGCCAATGCCGGGAATGCCATTGTTCTGGCAATTCTGCTGACTGTGGTGGCGGCAGTTTTGCTGGTGATGCACCGGGACCGGAAGAAAGGCGGCTGCTGCGGCGGCTGTTCAGGCTGCTCCGGATGTGGAATGAAAGGCGCTTGTCACAAGAAATAAACACCAAACGCCCTCTGCCTGGAAAACAGGCAGAGGGCGTATTTTGCTGCTGTTACATATCGTAGATACCCATAATCAGGATACCTGCAAAGGTGACGCAGATGCAGGCGTAGTGCTTCCAGCTCAGCTTTTCCTTCAGGAACAGCCGGCTCCACAGCACCGAAGCCATGCAGTAAGAGGAGATGATGGGGGCGGCCAGGGCGGACTCTCCGCTGGCCAGGGCGTAGATATAAGCAAATTGACCGGCAGTCTCAAACATGGCGCCTACATACTTGGGGACTTCCATCTTGGGAACCAGGGGCTGCTTCTTCACGATGACGGTGTATACAAAGCATACGATGCCTGCCGCCAGGAAGGTCAGCTCATAGGCCACATTGGCGGAATCCTCGTTCAGGGTTTCCAGCACCAGATCGTCGGCGAAGGTACCGGCGGCATCCAGCACGCAGTAGGCAATGGGCAGGGCCAAAGCCAGCCAGGACTTGGCGTACTTGTAGTTGGAAGCCTCCTGACGGGCGGCACGGAGGTCGTCGTCTTCGTTTGCTTCCACAAATCCCAGACCGATGACACCGGCGCAGGCCAGGGCGATGGCCAGGTACTGGGGAGCTTCCATAGCTTCCGCTGTTCCGCTGATGATGGCGATGATGGCTACCAATGCGCCGGAGGCGTTGCAGATGGGCGAGGAGATGGACAGCTCAATATAGCGAAGGCCCACATAGCCCAATGTCATGGAGCCGATGTACAGCAGACTCACCGGCAGATAGGTGAGCATCACACTCCAGGAGATTTCCGTGCCGCCGATGAAGATTTCGTAGGCGGCGTGCAGGCCCATGACCAGGCCCACCGCCATCACCATTTTGAACTGGCTGTATTTGTCCTTGGGGTCCCGGCAGCCGATCTTGGAGAAGAAGTCGGAACCGGACCAGCACAGCAGTGCGATGATTGAAAACCAAAACCAACTCATAGATTTCCTCTTTTCTCTTCTGTTACAGATTGACCAGCCCGGCGTCCACCATCTTTTGCAGGCTCATCAGGATGCCCAGCTTGGCGTGATACCAGGTCAGGCCGCCCTGGAAGTAAACGGCGTAGGGCGGGCGGATGGGACCATCGGCGGACAGTTCGATGGAGCTGCCCTGGACAAAGGCACCGGCGGCCATGATCACCTTGTCGTTGTAGCCGGGCATATCGGAGGGGTAGGGGGTGGCGAAGGAATCCACCGGAGCTGCCGCCTGAATACCCTTGCAGAAGGCGATCATCCCTTCTTCACTGCCCAGTTCCACTGCCTGGATGATGTCGTGGCGGCTCTCGGTGGCGTTGGGGACGCACCGGAAGCCCAGGGGTTCATAGAGGTTGGCGGCGAACACCGCGCCCTTTTCCGCCCCGGCCACCACAGTGGGTGCCAGGAAGAAGCCCTGGTACAATGCGGGCATCAGACCCAGGTTTGCGCCCACTTCCTGACCCAGTCCGGGAGCGGAGAGCCGGTAGGCGCACCGGTCCACGCAGGCCTTGGTGCCGCAGATGTAGCCGCCAATGGGGGCCAGACCGCCGCCGGGGTTCTTGATCAGGCTGCCCACCGTCATGTCCGCGCCCACGTCGGAGGGCTCTTTGGTCTCCACGAACTCGCCGTAGCAGTTGTCCACCATCACAATCACGTCGGGTTTGATGCTTTTGCAGAAAGCAATCAGTTCCCCGATCTGATCCACGGAGAAGGTGGGCCGGGTGGCGTAGCCCTTGGAGCGCTGAATGGTAATCAGCTTGGTTTTTGGGTTGATGGCTTTGCGGATGCCCTCGTAGTCAAAACTGCCGTCGGGAAGCAGGTCCACCTGGTTGTAGGTCACCCCGTACTCCGCCAGGGAGCAGGGGCTTTTGCGGATGCCGATGACCTCCTGCAGGGTGTCATAGGGCATGCCCACCGGGGACAGCAGCTCGTCTCCGGGCAGCAGGTTGGCGCTCAGGGCGATGGTCAAGGCGTGGGTGCCGCAGGTGATCTGGGGACGGACCAAAGCGGCCTCGGTGTGAAACACGTCGGCATACACCCGCTCCAGATTGTCCCGGCCGTAGTCATCATAGCCGTAGCCGGTGGTGGCGGCAAAGCAGGCGGCACTGACCCGGTTTTTCTGCATGGCCCGGACCACTTTGGCCTGGTTGTGTTCTGCTATCTGATCGATTTTGGCAAAACGATCTTGCAGCCGGGCAATGACTTCCTCACCGTAGGCGTAGACTGCCGGGGAAATCCCCATGGTTTCATACAATTCCAATAATTCATCCATAGTTACTGATCCTCTTTTTTCACGTTTCTCAGAATTTCGGAAGCCAGGTCATTCAGGACCTCCGGCCGGGAGATAATCAGGCCGGTACCGGCTTCTCCCACAATCAGCAAAGTATCCCCCGGCTGGATGCCGAACAGTTCCCGGGCGTCCTTGGGAATGACGATTTGTCCCCGGTCACCTACTTTTGCCGTGCCAAATACCCGTTTGGCCTGACTTTTTCCTAGAATATGCTTTCCTCCGGGCATCGTGATCACTCCTCCTGAAAAAGTCCGGTTTTTCTGGTTCAAACCCGTAAATTATACAAAAATCCGCCTTGGCTGTCAATACCAAGACGGATTTTCACTATACTTTCAGGGGAGAAGCCAGTAATATTTCCTGGGCCTTTCGGTATTTGTCCCGCCAGCGGCTCAGGTCATCGGAGGCCAGGCCGGAGCCAATGCACCGGGTCTGATCTGCGTTGTGGGCGATGTCCGCCAGTTTGACCTTCACCGCAATGGGATTGGTCCGAAGGGAACGGACATAGTCGAAATAATCCACACCCTCCCGGTGGGTCAGCAGATCCACCGCCTGGGTCACCGCCGGGGGAAACTCCAGTTCCAGATCCGCCAGGGTGACGGTGGTGTCCTCCACCACATCGTGAAGCAGAGCCACACAGCAGGAAATCTCGTCTTCCATCTGTTCCGCCAGGTGAATGGGGTGGAAAATATAGGGAATGCCGTTATAATCCAGCTGCCCATGGTGGGCGTGGTAGGCAATGTCCATGGCCTTGTTGGTCAGCAGGGTGTACACCATCAGTCATTGCGCCTCCTGCCGCCGAACAGGGCCAGCAGCCGCACCAGCTGGGCCAGGGAGACCGCAGTGGCGGCTACATAGGTCAGGGCGGCGGCGGTCAGGGTCTTCCGGGCGCCCTTCTGCTCTTCCTCGGTCAGCAGATTTCCGGATTCAATGGCCTGCAGGGCCCGGCGGCTGGCGTTGAACTCCACCGGCAGGGTCACCAGCTGGAACACCAGAGACAGGGAGAAACAGCCGATCCCCAGATAGATCAGGGTGTCGCCGAAGGAGGAAAACAGCAGCCCCAGCAAAATCAGAGGCAGGGCCATCCGGGAGCCGATGTTGGTCACCGGAATGATGGCGGCCCGGAGCTTGATGGGGGCGTAGCCCTCGGCGTATTGGACGGCGTGGCCGGCCTCGTGGCAGGCCACACCGATGGCAGCGGTGGAGGTGTTGCTGTACACCTGATCCGAAAGACGAATGACGTTGGATTTCGGGTCGTAGTGGTCGGTCAGGTTGCCGCTGACGTGCTCAATCCGCACGTCCCGGATACCGTTGGCGGAAAGTACCCGCTGGGCAGCCTCTGCGCCGGTGAGCCGCCGCAGAGAATACTGCTTGGAATATTTCCGGAAGGTAGAATTGACATTGCTGCTGGCCCAAAGGGACAGAATCAGACAGGGCAGAACCAGAGCCAGATAAGTCCAGTCGAACCCATAATAGTAATAGTAGGGCATATGGGAAATCCCTCCTGTATCAGTTTTTCGGGGAAACCATCCCGTGCTTTTGCCTATAGTATACCCCAAGGCGGGGAAAATGGCAAGGTTACCGGAGCGTGGGAAGTGTAAGGAAACTGTAAATTTTTCTTAGCAAAAATCCAGGGGGAATGTTCACAATTTATTCATACTGCAAATTTGCAAACCTGATATACTGATTTCGTGAGAAGAGAGGGGCGGTGAACGATGAAAGATCCCTATAAGAGAAGGTACCTGTACCTGATGCTGGCCATTTTCGGCGCCATCAGCCTGAGCATTGTGGTGTTTTTTGTGCTGTACCGGTTTCGGGGCATTGGAGATGTGGTCCACAAACTGACGGATATCCTGGCACCGTTCATCTATGGCGGGGTGGTGGCCTACCTGCTTCGCCCTATGTGCAACCACTATGAGCGGGGACTGCGCCACCTGCTGCCCAGGAAAATCAAGGGACTGGCCAATTCCCTGGCGGTTGGCCTGAGCCTGATTACCGGCCTTCTGATTGTGTACGCCCTGATTATCATGGTTGCTCCCCAGCTGTACCAGAGCGTTTTGACACTGTGGAACAGCCTGCCGGGGAAAATCAGCGATCTGTTGGTCTGGGCCAGAGCGACCTTTGCGGAGAATGAAGAACTGATTAACCTGCTGAACCGGCTGAATCTTCTCTATTCCGATCTGGAGAGCTGGAGTCAGAACACCCTGATTCCCTATCTGAGCAACATTATGGGAATTGTCAGCGGACTGAGTTCCAGTGTCTATCGGGTATTCATGTTCCTGTACAATCTCCTGATCGGGCTGATTGTGGCCTGCTACCTGCTGGCCAGCCGAAAGAAGTTTGCAAGGCAAAGCGTTTTGATCATCCGCAGCGTTCTGCAGCCCCGATGGGCAGATCTGGTGCTGAATGAAGTGGCCTTCGTGGATCGGATGTTTGGAGGCTTCATCGACGGAAAGCTGCTGGACTCCGCCATTATTGGTGTTCTGTGCTATTTTGGCTGCCTGATCTTCCGCTTTCCCAACGCTTTGCTGGTATCTGCCATCGTGGGCATCACCAATATCATTCCCTTTTTCGGCCCGTTTATCGGCGGAATTCCTGCCACGCTGCTGATCATGATTGAAAGTCCCATAAAGGGCCTGTGGTTTGCGGTGTTCGTTCTGGCACTGCAGCAGCTGGACGGCAATGTGATCGGCCCCAAGATTCTGGGAAACCGGACGGGACTTTCCAGCTTCTGGGTGCTGTTCGCCATTGTGCTGTGCGGCGGCCTGTGGGGCCTGCCGGGCATGCTGATCTGCGTGCCGGCATTTGCGGTGTTCTACAATACAGTGAAAAAACTGGTCCGCCGGGGATTGTACCGGAAGGGACAGATCGAGATCTGGGAAAAATACAAGGCGGATTATCCGGATGAACCATCCCCAGGCAGCCCCGGCCCGGCTGATTTTGGGAAAAACAAAAAATGAGGAATTCAAAATGAATTATGCTACCATCAAACCCCGGGACATTGCCAATGGCCCCGGGGTTCGGGTCAGCCTGTTTGTATCCGGCTGCACCCACCACTGTCCCGGCTGCTTCAATCAGGAGGCCTGGGACTTTTCCTATGGCGAGCCCTTTACCCAGGAGGTAGTGGATCGCATCCTGGAGCTGCTGCGGCCCGGTTTCGTCCGGGGGCTGACCCTGCTGGGGGGAGAACCCTTTGAACCCCAGAATCAGGGCCCCATTGTGGATCTGCTGCGGCAGGTCAAGGCGCAGATGCCGGAGAAAAGCATCTGGGCCTTCTCCGGCTATCTGTTTGACCGGGATATTCTGTCCGGTCGTCTGGGAGATACCCGGGAGTACCTGAGCTACCTGGACGTGCTGGTGGACGGACCCTTTATTCAGGCAAAGAAGAATCTGGCCCTGCGATTCCGGGGATCGGAAAACCAAAGACTGATCGATGTTCCCGCCTCCCTTGCCAAAGGAGAGATTGTGCTGTGGGAAGATTGGCAGACACAGAAAAAAGGAATGGAAGAATATGCACAACATCAGGGTTAAACAGCTCCGGCCCGGGGCAAAGCTGCCCACCTATGGGACGGCAGGCGCGGCAGGCGCCGATCTGTATGCCTGCCTGGAGGAAGATGTGGTCATTCTGCCCGGCCAGACCCGATTCCTGCCCACCGGCATTGCTCTGGAGGTGCCCCAGGGGTGCGCCGGGCTGGTGTATGCCAGAAGCGGACTGGCCTGTAAACGGGGACTGGCCCCGGCGAACAAGGTGGGGGTGGTGGACAGCGACTACCGGGGGGAGATCCTGGTGGCCCTGCATAACCACGGCGACCAGCCTCAGATCATCTGTGACGGGGAACGGATCGCCCAGATGCTGATTACACCGGTGCTGACTCCGGAATATGGGTGGTCTCAGGAGCTGTCCGACACCCAGCGAAATGAAAAAGGGTTTGGTTCCACCGGCAAATAGCCGGAAGATTGGTATTATTGATGAAATTATGGTAAAGATTTCGTAAAATTTAATCTTATTTTGTCACTGTACAATTGCTCCCAAAATCCGTATAATGATATTATGCCTGTTTATGGCGATCACGACAGAGATGTTTAGGAGTTTTGTATGGATATTTTCAGAGCCATCATCCAACTTCTGGGCGGTCTTGCCATGTTCCTCTATGGTATTGAGGTCATGGGCGACGGCCTGAAAAACAGCTCCGGTGCGGCGCTGAAGCGTGTGCTGGAAAAAGTGACGGGAAATGTGCTGGTGGGCGTTCTGACCGGTACGCTGGTAACGGCGGTGATTCAGAGTTCCACGGCCACCATTGTGCTGACGGTTGCTCTGATTGGTGCAGGTGTGCTGAACCTGAAACAGGCGGTTTCCATTGTCATGGGCGCCAACATCGGCACTACGGTGACGGCACAGATTATCCGGTTGTCTTCCATCGAGGCCGGTGACAGCCTGGTGCTGATGCTGTTTGATACGGATACCCTGGCGCCGGTGGCCCTGATTGTGGGTATTATCCTGCTGATGTTTGTGAAGACCAAGTCCTCCAAAACCATCGGCGATATTTTCGTGGGCTTTGGTGTGCTGTTTGTAGGCCTGAGCCTGATGACCGACGGCGTCAAGCCCTTGATTGGCACCGCGGCCTTCGTGTCTTTTGTGAAATTTCTGCAAAATCCCCTGATGGGCATTCTGTTCGGCCTGGTGCTGACGGTGATTGTCCAGAGCTCCTCCGCAACGGTGGGCATGCTCCAGACGGTGGCTTCTGTCCCCGGCTCCGGAATTACCTTCGCCATGGCCTATCCGGTGATTATGGGCATCAACCTGGGCACCTGCGTGACCACCGCCATGGTGTGCTCCATCGGCGCCTCCAAGGATGCCAAGCGCACCGGCATCGTGCACATCGCCTTCAATACCATTGGAACGATCCTGTTCCTGATTGTGATGACGGTGCTGCAGAAACTGGCGGTATTCGGCGTAGATTTCTGGGTCCGGTCGGTGGACAGCGGCAACATCGCCAATTTCCAGACCATCTTCAATCTGGTGACGGCCATTGCGCTGATTCCTTTTGCCGATGTTCTGGTGAAGCTGTCCATGCTCCTGGTCCGGGACGACAAGCCGGAACCCGACCGGCATCCGGAATTGCATACCCTGGATGAGAAGCTGTACATCTCCCCGGCTGTGGCCATTTCCGAGGCCGTAAAAGCCGCCGCTGCCATGGGCAACATGGCCAGAATCAACTTTGAAAAGGGCTGCCGGCTGCTGGAAGGGTATGATCCGGTGATTGCCAAAGAGGTGGATCAGGACGAAAACTTGATCGACCAGTTCACGGACAAAACCGACCGCTTCCTGATCGGCCTTTCCAAAAACGTAGAAACGGAGTGGGATGACCGCCAGCTGGATATGCTGATCCAGACGGTTCCCAATTTTGAGCGAGTCGGTGATTACGCCACCAATCTGGTGGAGCTGTCGGAACAGATGCAACGGGAAAATGCGGTGTTTACCGAAACCGCCAAAAAGGAACTGGATCTGATCTGCAAAGCGGTCAACGAGATTCTCCAGGTGACGGTGGATGCTTTCGCCAAAGGGGACAACGAGGCGGCAAAAGCCATTGAGCCTTTGGAAGAGACCATCGACGACATGGTGATGATTCTCCGGGACCGGCACACCAAGCGCCTGAAGTCCGGCGCCTGCTCGGTCAACGCCGGCCTGGTGTTCATGGAAGCTCTGACCTATCTGGAGCGTGCCTCCGATCAGTGTTCCTCCATTGCGGTGATGATGCTGGCCCGGAACAATGAGAACATCCTCCAGAACCATTACGATTACCTGCGGGAGGTTCACGCGGGCAACGACACGGACTATCGGTCCGAGAAGGAACGCCGCCGCCGGCAGTACATCCAGCAGCTCAAGGAAATTCAGTAAACAATGACTCCCCGGAAGAAAAATCTTCCGGGGAGTTTTTCTCAGCCGCAGAGCCTGGCCTGTTCCTCGGCAACCCTGGCTTCGCAGCTTCGCATGGCCAGAATGGTTTTCTCCAGAACCGTGTCCAGAGGCCAGCCCAGCCGTTCCGCCCCCTGGGCGATCACATCCCGGGAGCATCCGGCGGCAAACTTTTTGTCCTTGTATTTCTTTTTCAGGGAAGAAAGCTCCATATCCATCACGCTTTTGCTGGGACGCATCCGGGCGGCAGCGCCGATCAGACCGGTGAGCTCATCCACCGCAAACAGAATCTTCTCCATGGTATTTTCCGGCTCCACATCACTGCACAGACCGTAGCCGTGGGAGCAGATGGCGTGTACCATTTCCGGGGAGGCGTTTACCTCCGCCAGCAGCTCCGGGGCCTTCTTGCAGTGCTGATCCGGGTACTGCTCGAAATCCACATCGTGAAGCAGACCGCACAGTCCCCAGAAGTCCGGGTCTTCCCCCTGTTCCTGGGCAAACCAGCGCATGACTCCTTCCACGGTCAGGGCATGCTGAATGTGAAACGGTTCGTGGTTGTATTTCTGCAGCAGAGCCAGAGCCTGCTCCCGGGTCAAATCCATTGAAAATGCCTCCTAAAAATCAGATGTCCTTATTTTACTCCGGTGAAGGAAATTTGTCAACCGGAAGCGGACAAACAGGGAGCTCCAGAAAAAACTCCGGAAAACGGTGGAGAATCTTTTTCATGTGTGATATACTGGGTCCAAAGGAGGGGTTACTCATGGCAAACATCATGGATTACATCCAGTGGAGAGGGGACCTGACCTTCTCCCAGGCTCCGCTGAATCCGGTGGACGCACTGATTTTTTCTGCCCTTGCCTATGTCCATTACGCCGGACAGACGGAAGCGGAGCCGGACTCCGCCCTGACGCTGAAGCAGGCAGGGGAGGACTTGTTCGCCCGAGAGGACTATGAAACCCGAGCCAGAGTGAAGAATGACCTGATTTTGCTTCGCACTGCCATGGAGTCCGTTCGCTTCGGACAGAGCCAGATCTGGATGTACCGTAACCAGTTCAGCACGGAGGAACAGACCCAGTTCGCAGCCATGACGTTCCGCCTGGATGACGGCAGCCTGTTTCTGGCATTCCGGGGGACGGACAGCACCCTGGTGGGCTGGAAGGAGGATTTCAATATGACCTTCCAGCAGACCATCCCCGCCCAGCGGCTGGCGCTGCAATATGCCCGGGATGTGGCCCTGGCGGATTCCGGCCCGCTGTGGCTGGGCGGACACTCCAAGGGTGGAAATCTGGCGGTTTTTGCTGCTGCCCGGTCTTCGCCGGAGGTGCAGCAGCGCATTGTGGGGGTATTCAACAATGACGGACCGGGCTTTACCCAATATATGATGGGTGACCCGGGATATCTGGCCATGGTGCCCAAGATCCAGACCTTCATTCCCCAATCCTCGGTGATCGGGATGCTGCTGGAGCATGAAGAGCCGTACACCGTGATCCGCAGCAAGACGGTGGGACTGCTTCAGCATGATCCCTATTCCTGGGAAGTGATGGGCGTTAATTTTGTGGACGGAGAAGAGATCACGGAGACCTCCCAGTTTGTAGATGCTACCCTGAAAAACCGATTTGCTGCCATGACCAACCAGGAGCGCAACCAGCTGGTGGATGTGATGTACACGCTGCTCAGCAGTGCGGATGTAGAGCGGGCCGCGGATATCTTCCATCCCCGGAACCTGCACGTCTATTTGAAGGCCCTGAGTGAAGACGAGCAGCTCCGCAAATTTCTGTCCACCGAGTTTATGGGATTTGTAGATGCAGCCTGGAAGGCCAGGGCAAAGCTGGAGCAGCAGCGCAAGGACGAAAAACTGCTGGAGGAAACGGAAGCATAACTGTAAAAAACCCGCCGTGGACATCCGTCCGCGGCGGGTTTTGAATACTTAAGAGTGTTATTCGCTTGCTTCTTCTTTGGGAAGAACCAGGTTCAGGATAATGGCCATCAGGGTAGCCACCACCACAGAGGAGGAGCCGAACACCGTGGCAACCCACTCCGGGAATCCGTTCCCGGACAGGCAGCCGGAAACCTGGGTGATGCCGGTGCCCAGGGCCACGGACAGACCCACCACAGAGCTCTTGCGCATGGTGAAGGGACCTTCCGAGGTGATCATCCGGATGCCGGTCATGGTGATGGTGGAGAACACCGACAAGGTGGCACCGCCGATAACGCACTGGGGAATGGTGGTCAGAAGAGAAGCAAACTTGGGCATGAACCCAGCTACCAGCAGAATCAGCGAAGCGAAGGCGAACACCGAGCGATTGATGACCTTGTTGATGGTGATGATGCCCACGTTCTGGCTGTAGGATGCCACGGGAAGACCGCCGATGAAGGGCCCGATGACGCTGATGACGCCCTGACCGATAATTCCGGCGGAGAGTTCCCGATCCGTGGGCAGCCGATCCATGCCGCCCACCGTGGTGGAGGTCAGATCGCCGATGGTCTGCACGGAATTGACAATGTACACGATGGCCAGGGAAGCGATGGCAGAGGGGACAAACTTGATTTCAAAAGGCATAATGGGGGGCAGGGACACCCAAGAGGCGCTGCTGACGCTGGACAGATCCACAATGCCCACGAAGAAGGCAGCGATGTAGCCCACGATCATGCCGAACAGCAAAGCGCCCAGCTTCCAGATGCCCTTGGCGAAGTTGTTCAGGTAAACCACCACTGCAAAGGTCAGCAGGGCAACACCCCAGCTGCGCATACCGCCAAACCAGGGGCTGAGGGCGTCTCCGCCAGCCATATACCGCACGGCGGTGGGATACAGGGAAAGACCGATGGTGAAAATCACGGTGCCGGTTACCAGCGGGGGGAAGAACACCCGGATTTTCTTGACAAAGATGCCGAAGAAAATGGCCACAAAACCGCCTGCCAGTTCCGCACCCAAAATGGTGGGCAGGTCAAACTGCATACCGATGGCCGTGAGCGTAGGAACATAGGCAAAGCTGATGCCCATAATCACCGGCAGCCGTGCGCCGATGCGGTTGAAAATGGGGAACAGCTGCAGCAGCGTGGCGATCGCGGTGATAATCAGCGCCGCCTGAATGAGAATGGTTTTATCTGCCACGCTCAGGTCGCACACGTCGCTGCCGGAAATGATAATGGCCGGGGTAATGACGCCCACCACGGCAGCCACCACATGCTGGAGGCCCAGGGGCACCAGTTGGCCCGCAGGAGGAATGCCGTCGTAGGAGAAAACGCTGGCCGGAGTTTTGGTGTTGTTTTTCATAAAGTACCTGTCTCTTCTTTCTGTGTGGAGGTGGGGCTTACACGGAGCCGGAGGAAGCGGCCTGCTCGCAGTAAATGCAGCGGTAGACCTTCTTGACCGGGTCCGTCAGCTTGAACTCGTGGACCAGCTCCTGCTCCACGGAAGTGATGCACCGGGGGTTTTTGCACTTGATGACGCCCACTACCCGCTCCGGCAGAGTCAGGCGCCGCCGCTCGGCAACCTTGCCGTCCCGGATGATGTTCACGGTGATGCCGGAATCCAGATAGCCCAGCACGTCAAAGTTCAGGTCCATCAGGGTGCTGATTTTGATGATGTCCTTTTTGCCCATCTTGGTGCTCTCTGCGTTCTGAATCATGGCCACGGTGCAGTCCAGCTTGTCCAGATTCAGGACATTGTAGATTTCCATGCTCCGTCCGGCGGTGATGTGATCCAGCACGATGCCGTCCTTGATTTGTCCGATGTTCATACCCGTACCTCCAGCATTTTCAGAATCAGCGCCATGCGCATGTATTTGCCGTTTTTCACCTGATCGAAGTAGTGTGCCCGGGGATCGCTGTCCACCGCGGTGCTGATCTCGTTGACCCGGGGCAGGGGGTGCATGATGACCAGATCTTTTTCGGCGGTTTCCAGCTTGTCCGGGGTGAGAATGTAGGTGTCCTTCAGACGGATGTAATCGGCTTCGTTGAAGAACCGCTCTTTCTGTACCCGGGTCATGTACAGCACATCCAGCTTGGGCATGGCCTCTTCCATGCTCCGGACTTCCTCATAGGGAATGCCGGCGGGCTCCAGGGTGTCGGTGAGAATGTAGCGGGGCATCCGCAGTTCCTCCGGAGAGATGAAAACGAACTTTACCCCGTGGTACCGGGCCATGGCCTGAACCAGAGAGTGCACGGTCCGGCCGAACTTCAGGTCGCCGCACAGTCCGATGGTCAGGTTGTCAAAAGTGTGCCGCTCCCGCCAGATGGTCAGCAGGTCCGCCAGGGTCTGGGTGGGATGGTTGTGACCGCCGTCACCGGCGTTGATGACGGGAACTCCGGCAGTCCGGGCCGCCACCACCGGGGCGCCTTCCTTGGGGTGGCGCATGGCGATGATGTCGGCGTAGCAGCCCACAACCCGCACGGTATCGGCCACGCTCTCGCCTTTGGCGGCGGAGGAGGAAGAAGCCTCGCTGAAACCCAGAACAGAGCCGCCCAGCTCCAGCATAGCGGCTTCAAAGCTCAGCCGGGTCCGGGTGGAGGGCTCGAAGAACAACGTGGCGATTTTCTTCCGGCGGCAGCTGTCGGCGTACTTGTCGGGGTTGGCGATGATGTCCTCGGCGGTGGTGATCAGCCCGGCAATTTCCTCCTTGGACAGATCGGTGACATTCATTAAGTTCTGCATTGCGGATACCTCCGTTTATCCATATTATTCCGGGAAGGGCGGACGAGGGGGACGGCCTTCCCAAGCTTGACCAGTTTTCCGGTGCCGCACACATAAGAAACCCCGGCTGTTGAAATGTAGCACTACATCGCAAAAGTCGGGGAAATGTGAGTATTCAGGGAAAACAATCCAAAAACGGAATGCGTCAGAGAAATAAAAAGGGAAGAAGTCAAGGCAAACCGATTGTTCTGAAAGCCCATGGGATACTCCTTCCTGTGACAGCTTACCCGACAGACCTTCAAAGACCACACCGGGGAAAGCACTTTTTTCTCTGACCCTTTTCCGAAGAATTATATCATACTGGACAAAATTTGTCAATAACCAGAAGAAAATAACCCATTGAAAGAGAAAAACCCGGGAGAAACGCCGTTTCTCCCGGGTCAAAAGATGTTCTTATCTCTGGATTCTGCCGGAGCCGTCGCCGCCAGCCAGCTTCTCCACTTCGGGAACGGTGACCATGTTGTAGTCGCCCTCGATGGAGTGCTTCAGAGCGGAAGCTGCCACGGCGAATTCCACCGCCTGCTGGGTGGTCTTGCCATTGAGCAGAGAGTAGATCAGGCCGCCGCCGAAGCTGTCGCCGCCGCCCACACGATCAATGATGTGCAGGTCGTACTTCTTGGAGAAGCAGTACTCGTCGCTGGCAACATCATACAGCATGGCGGACCAGCCGTTGTCAAAAGCGGAGTGGCTCTCACGCAGGGTGATGGCAACCTTCTCAAAGCCGAATTTGTCGGCCAGCTGCTTGGCAACGGACTTGTAGCCCTCATGGTTCAGAGTGCCGCCGTAGATGTCGGTTGCCTCGGCCTCGATGCCGAACACGTCCTTGGCGTCCTCCTCGTTGGAGATGCACACGTCAATGTACTGAGCCAGCTCAGTCATGGCCTTGTTGGCCTCGGCACGGGTCCACAGCTTGCCCCGGTAGTTCAGGTCGCAGGAGATCTTGATGCCCCGGGCCTTGGCAGCCTTACAGGCATCCACACACATCTGGACAACGTTGGGGCCCAGTGCGGGAGTGATGCCGGTGAAGTGGAACCACTCGGCACCGTCGAAGATCTTGTCCCAGTCGAAGTCGCTGGGATCGGCGGTCTGGATGGCGGAGTGGGCACGGTCATAGATGCACACGCTGCCACGCTGGGAAGCGCCCTTCTCGTTGAAATAGATGCCCACACGGTCGCCGCCCCGGACGATCTTGGTGGTGTCCACGCCATAGCGGCGCAGGGAATTCACGGCAGCCTGTCCGATGGCGTGGGCGGGCAGCTTGGTGACGAATGCCACATCCACACCGTAGTTGGCCAGGGACACGGCCACATTGGCCTCGCCGCCGCCAAAGGTGAACTCCACATGGTCGCACTGAACAAAGCGCTCATAGTTGTAGGGCTGAAGACGGAGCATCAGCTCGCCGAAAGTGATTACCTTAGCCATTCTTTTTTGCCTCCTTGAAAATTTCCACAGACTTCTTGCACAGCTCGGTGATTTCGTCCCACTTACCCTCGGTAATCAGCTTGTCGGGGCACATATAGGAACCGCCGCAGGCGCCGATCACCGGGCAGGAGGCATACTCAGCCAGGTTTTTCAGGTTGATGCCGCCGGTGGGCATGACCTTGAACATGGAGAAGGGAGCTGCCATGGCCTTGATCTTGGCCAGACCGCCGGACTGCTCAGCAGGGAAGAACTTGATCATCTCCAAGCCCAGCTTGTAAGCGGTGTGGTAGTCGGTGGGGGTGCTGCAGCCGGGGAAGCAGACAATGCCCTTCTCCTGGCAGTACTTGACAATATCCGGATCCAGACCGGGGGTGACGACAAACTTGCCGCCGGCGGCGATGGTCTTGTCAACCTGCTCGGTGGTCAGCACGGTGCCGGCGCCTACCAGCATGTCGGGATGCCGCTCCAGCATAATCCGCATGGCCTCATCCGCACCGGCAGCCCGGAAGGTGATCTCAGCCACAGGCACACCGCCGGCGCACAGGGCATCGGACAGGGGGCCAGCGTCACGCTGGGGATTGGTCAGTTTGATAACCGGCACAACGCCGATCTCGCACAGTTTCTGTTGCATTTCATTCATAGTGAACTCCTCCAAACGTATCTAACCAGAAGTTTGCAATAGGCAAACTTATAACATTCTCATGATACTGAAAAAAAGACGAAAAATCAATTCAAAAGCCTTGGACCTTCTGAAAAATGGCATTGTGTACAAAATGGAGGAGAATATTTCGTTATTTTGGCCATTGACAGGTTGAATCTGTTGCCTCTGTATCGGAGGAGACCTCTGGTGTTTCCGGCAAAAATTCCAGGGCGCTGCACAGTGTGGTGCCTGGATAATAATGGGCGAGAATTTCCTGGAAAGAGCTGCCGCTGACGGCCATGGCATCGGCACCGTACTGGCTCATGCCCACCCGGTGACCATAGCCATTGGTGGTGATGGTCACGGTATCCGAGGAGACCTGAATGGAAAACCGGGTGGAGGGCAGCCCCAGAAGGCTGCGCAGCTGGGTTCCGGTGTAAGACTGTCCCCCGATGTTCACGGAGGCGATACCGCCGCCGTTGGTGTATTCCACCTGGGAAAACCATTGCTCCGGCGGGTCGGACAGGACAATCCCCAGGGCATCCTGGAATTGCTGGAGAGAATAGGTCAGAACGTCCTCATAGTGAACGGCATCCTCTTCTCCGGGGCTCTCCACCGATTGCAGGTAAGGATAGTCCGTGCCCCACACTGCCACGGCATCCTCGGTTTGTCCGCCGGAGCAGGAAAAATAAGTGGCTTCAATCAGCTCCCCCTGGTAGCTCAGAACCAGACCGGAGGTGGCAGCCACTGCCTGCCGGACTTTTGCCAGTCCCTCCAGAGATCCGCCTTGCTCCAGATACTGCTGCGGATCGATGTATGCCTGACAGCATCCAGACTGGGTGCAGACGCTGCCGTCATGATGCTTTCCGCCGGTGATATAGGCTTTCCATGCGTAGGTTCTGGCTGCAACAGACTGGGCTTTCAGGGCTTCCGGGGCAAAATCGGTGGGCATTTCTCCCAGCACAACCCCCACCAGGTAGGCGTCCAGATCTTCCTCCTGCACTTCTTCTCCCGCCCGGACCAGAACCGGAAGAGCTGTGCCCTCCGGCATGGTCTCCGAAAGCGCTGCTGCCGGAACGGATACAGAATCGGAATCGGGGCTGGAATCGGTGTACGATGCCGCTGCGTTGAGGATCACGCCCGGCAGGATCAGCCCCAGAAATACCGCAAACCACAAATCCTTCCAAAATTGCTTCATGAACCGTTCCCCCTGTGAAAGCGATTTGACGCCATGGTACCACGGCACCTTCGGAAAATGCAGTCAAATTCCCGGCAGACCAGTTTTTTTCATCGTCCACAAAAAGAAATCATAGGAAAGTCTTGACTTTGCCAGGAGGTCATGATAAAGTTAGGACATGATTTGGTAAAGATTTGCTAAAGATTCACCAAAGATTCGCTTAAGATTTCAGGAAAAGGCTGTGGGCTCTGTGGAATCGGATATGGCGGCAACCTGTCATTCCCTCGGGAATTCGACGGGTTTCCTTTCGTGTTTTCCGGAATTTTCCCGGTAACATAAATCAAGTGAAGGAGAATCCCAAATGCTACTTTCAATTTTGCTGTTTGCCGTGGGACTGGTGCTGCTGATCAAAGGCGGCGACTGGTTCGTGGACGGCGCTACCGGTATTGCCCGCCGGTTCCACCTGCCTGATATTGTGGTGGGCGCCACTGTGGTGTCCATCGGCACAACCCTGCCTGAGGTTATGGTTTCCGCCACCGGCGCCATGCTGGGCCAGGGCGCCATGGCTTACGGAAACGCCATCGGCTCCATCATCTGCAACACGGCCCTGATCGCCGCCATCTCCGTGGCAGTGAACCCCGGCCCGGTAAACACCAAGTCCATGAAGATGCCGGTGCTGTTCTTCTTTGTCAGCGCGGCGATCTACTGCGTGGCCGCTTACCTGATGGGCGAGTTTACCCGGCCCCTGGGTGTGATCATGCTGACGATTTTTGTTGTGTATCTGATTTTCACCGTCCGCCAGGGCATGAAAAACCCGGAGGAAGTGGAAGAAGAGGAAGAAGCCAATGCCAAGCCCAGAACCTTCCTGCAGGATCTGTTCTGGCTGGTGGTCAGCGCCGGACTGATCGCCGTGGGCGCAGACCTGCTGGTGGAGCACGGCACCATCATCGCTGTTGGCCTGGGTGTTCCCGAAACGGTAATTGCCCTGACCTTTGTGGCACTGGGCACCAGCTTGCCCGAACTGGTCACCACCATCACCTCTCTGCGCAAGGGCCATGCCTCTCTGGGCATCGGCAACGTCATCGGTGCCAACGTGTTCAACCTGGTGCTGGTGTCCGGTGTGGCGGTTACCCTGGCTCCCTTTGAGGTGCCGGTGGGCAACCTGATTTTCGGACATAATGCTTCCCTGGTGATGGACATTCCCATTATGCTCGCCGTGATGCTGCTGCTGACCATGCCGGCTCTGGCCACCAAGAAGCTGCATCGTTGGCAGGGTGTGGTGCTGCTGTGCATCTACGCAGCCTTCTGCATCTGCCAGTTTGCCATGTAATTTCAAAAGAGAATCCGCTGAACCAACGGTTCAGCGGATTTTTGTATGCTGAAAACCACTGGCCCAATGCCGGATTATAAGCCAATGGCAAAAAATCGGTCACAAGATTGTGAGCAGTCTGCCGCAAAAAGTACATCCACCGGCTTCGCCGGTGGATGTACTTTTTCATTCTTCCTCCAGGGCGGATGCGTAATAATCCGTATTGAGCATCAGGTTGTTGATCCGGATGAACTCCTGAACGGTGTGGTTGGTTGCGTTGCGGAATTCGGTGGAGTTGTCCGGCTCCCCACCGCTGAGAGTGTAGAACCGCTTGGAGGACGCATCCCACACGGTGTCCTGGCAGATCCAGCTGCCGTCGGGGAAGGGAACCAGCCCCTGGTAATCCGGATCGAAGGCATCCTGACCAATGTAGGGATAGGGGCTGTCCACGCCCAGCAGGTTCAGCAGGGTGGGCAGCAGGTCGGAGGTGTTGAGCAGCTTGTCTACTTCCATGGGCTCCAGGTCGGCGCTCCAGATAAAACAGGGGGTTCTTTCCAGCAGCAGCTTTTCCGAAACCCCGGACAGATCCAGAAGCTCCGTCTCGTTTTTGTAGCCGTAGGTGTAGTGATCGGTAACCCCCACGATGACCGTGTTCTCCAGCTCTCCATGGGCTTCCAGTTCGGAAAGCATCCGGGCGAAGAAATCATCTACCAGCCGGGCTTTCAGGTAGGCACAGTCGGTTTCCTCGCTGCCGGTCAGGCCCCGGTACTGAGGATATTTTTTCAGGCCCCAGTAACTGAGCACCTCGTTGTATTTATAACTCAAATGAGCGGAACGGGTAATGACGAAGTTCAGCTTGGGCCCCTCCCGGAAGAAGCTTTCCGACAGCTGCTGGTTGTCAAACAGCAGCTGATCGTCATAGAGACTGTCCTTGTCATCGGCGCTGACATAGTCCTGGTAGGATATGTACTGCTCATAGCCCATGGCCTGGGAGAAGACACCACGGGAATAGAAGGAGGGATCATTATAGTGGTAAACCAGAGCGGAATAGCCCTCCTGACGCAGAAGGTTGGCCAGGGACTGGTCAAAGTTGTTGGTCACATAGTCGAAGGCGTAACCGCCCTGACTGCTGAGGAAGGAGCCGGTGTTGATGCAGAACTCGGTGTTGAACGTCCGCACACCGCCATAGCCGGGGGTGTAGAACCGGGTGAAGGAAATGCTCTCGGACATCAGCTTCTCCAGCGTGGGGGTGTGCTCCCCGATCATCCAGTCATCCATGGATTCCATCAGTACCAGAATTACGTTTTTGCCCTTCAGAAGGCCGGTCATATCATTGTCCGACGTTTCTTCCCGGGTATCAAGGTAGGCGTCTATATTCTCATCGGCCTTTTCCTGGGCCTGGGCGTAGCCCGGGGAAAGGGGATAGATGTAGTTGGTGTAAAGATCCTTCACCCCGGTCTGGTAAATACCGCAGACCTGATAAAGCCGGTGGGCGCTGAACATATTCTCATAGGCGGCCTCCGCAGACTGCATCCGTCCGTAATCGGAACCGGCGTATCGAATGCTGCTGTCGCTGAGAAATACTGCCTGGGGCAGGAAAAAAGCCGCGGCAATGGCTGCAACGGCGCACAGTGATGGGGCAATCCGGGATTTCCAGCCTGTGGGAATGGCCGGAAAACGAAGCAGAATCACAATGCCAAGTGCAAAAAATACTGGAATGCTGATCCACCAGCTCAGGGGATATTCCAGCAGAACGTCCAGATAATTTGCGCCCTCCGAGGCATACCGGAAGTCAGAAATCCAGATCATTTCCCGGAACAAGAGAAAGTACCCGGTCTGAATCAGGGCGTAGATCAGAAACAAAAAATAGCAGATGCCGTAGCCGATCCGGGCGGCTTTTCGAGGCAGCAGCCGGAGCAGGGAGGTGAGCATGACTGCCCAGAGCAGTCCAAAGGCCAGGGGCCACAGGGCGTCGGCGCCCAGCTTTCCGCTGGTCCAGGAGGACAGGGAAAGAACCCGCTGTCCTTCCAGAGCAGACAGAAAGCAGAATGCCAGCACCTCAATCAGGAAGAAAGACAGCGGCAGCACCACTCCCGGCAAATGCTTGGGAAGAAGGCGGTGCTTGCGCAGAAATTTTCCGGAAACAGAGATCATTGCGGGGAAACTCCTTTTTTTGTATACTGCCGGACATTATAACACATTTGGCCGGAAGTGTACACGGATATCTTTTAATTTTTTCTGAACTTCCGGAAAAATCGAACATAGGGGCCATTCTATGAGGAAAAATCGATGAGGATTTGATAATTTCCAACAAATTTGCGATTTTCCTCTTGTAAAATCTTCCTAATTGGCGTATACTTAACAAGTATCATTTTTTGAAAAGCCGGGAAAGCCGTGCTTTCACCGGAGATTTCGAGCGAGGAGAGAGGGATTCTCAATGGAACTGATTACCGTTCGTGAGCTGTTCAAAAATACCGACGCCTATGCGGGCAAGGAAATTGAAATCGGCGGCTGGGTGCGAAACCGGCGGCCCAGTAAGCAGTTTGGCTTTATTGTCCTGAATGATGGTACTTATTTCACTCCCATTCAGGTGGTTTATAACGACACGCTGGAGAATTTCCAGGAAATCTCCAAAATCAACATTGGCGCAGCCCTGATTGTCAAGGGCACTTTGGTCCTGACGCCGGACTCCAAGCAGGCTTTCGAGCTTCAGGCCACCCAGATCCAGGTGGAAGGCCCGTCCACCGGCGACTATCCCCTGCAGCCAAAGCGCCACTCCATGGAGTTCCTGCGCTCCATTTCCCACCTGCGGCCCCGGACCAACACCTTCCAGGCGGTGTTCCGTGTCCGCAGTCTGGCGGCCATGGCCATCCACAAGTTCTTCCAGGACCGGGACTTCGTTTACGTTCACACTCCGCTGATTACCGGCTCTGACTGCGAAGGCGCAGGCGAGATGTTCCAGGTGACCACCTTGGATCTGAACAACGTGCCCCGCACCGAGGACGGCAAGGTGGATTACTCCCAGGACTTCTTCGGCAAGCCCACCAACCTGACTGTGTCCGGCCAGCTCAACGGCGAGACCTTTGCCATGGCTTTCCGGAATATTTACACCTTCGGCCCCACCTTCCGGGCGGAGAACTCCAACACCACCCGGCATGCGGCGGAATTCTGGATGATCGAGCCTGAAATTGCCTTTGCCGATCTGGACGACGATATGCGTCTGGCGGAGGACATGATCAAGTACATCATCTCCTATGTGCTGGAGCATGCCCCGGAGGAGATGGCTTTCTTCAACCAGTTCATGGACAAGGGCCTGCTGGACCGGCTCAACGGCATCCTGAACAGCGACTTCGGTCGGATTACCTACACCGATGCCATTGCTTTGCTGGAGCCCCACAACGACCAGTTTGAGTATCCTGTCCACTGGGGCAGCGACCTGCAGACCGAGCACGAGCGCTATCTGACTGAGGTGGTGTTCAAGCGCCCGGTATTCGTCACCGACTACCCCAAGGAGATCAAGGCCTTCTACATGAAGCTGAATCCCGATGGAAAGACCGTGGCGGCCATGGACTGCCTGGTGCCGGGCATTGGCGAAATCATCGGCGGCTCTCAGCGTGAGGACAACTACGAAATCCTGAAGAACCGGATTGAGGAGCTGGGCATGAAGCCGGAGGACTACGCCTTCTACCTGGATTTGCGCAAGTACGGCTCTGCCCGCCATGCGGGCTTCGGCCTGGGCTTTGAGCGGTGCGTCATGTACCTGACGGGCATCGGCAACATCCGGGATGCCATTCCCTTCCCCAGAACGGTAGGCAACTGCGACCTGTAAAAAACGGCATCCACCGACGAAAGTCGGTGGATGCTGAGTATGTCAAAAAAGTGCGATTTCTTTCCCTGTGTTGGGAGTAAAGTAATTCATAAACCATGTTCCGCCGGGGCGTGCACCTGGCGGAACATACTTTACAGGCTGCAAGTGTGGAATTTGTCCCCCATCGGGGGACAAATTATGCGCGCGGCAGACTGCAAAAACCTGTCGAAAACCCCGAAGGGGGTTTCGACAGTCTGGGCATCCACCGACGAAAGTCGGTGGATGTTTTTATTTTTCCAGAACTCTGGCGGGAATGCCCACAAGGACTGCCCCTTCCTGATGGCAGCTTCTGGTGACCACGGCCCCGGCCCCAATCCGGATGCCATCGGCCAGCGTCACGTCTCCGATGATCTTGGCCCCTGCGCCGATGTCCACCTGGCTGCCGATCACCGGCGCGGCGGGGCTTTTTCCGTCGTTTCCGATGCAAGCCTGGCCGTGGAAGGTGCAATTTTCTCCCACTTTGGCATCTCCGCTGATGATGATGGAGCCGTAGTGCCAGATGTGCAGCCCTTTCCCGCAGGTTCCTGCATAGATCTGCAGTCCCAGCCGGGAGCCCAGCTGATTTTTTCTCCGGCGATACCAATAGACCAGAAGTTTGTTTCCGGCGCTTTCCTCTTTGCGCAGGTAATACTGATATTTCCAGATCAGGTAGTTGTCCTCCCGGGTGACCCGGCTGATCCAGTAGTCCTTCCGGGTGGGAAAATACAGTTTCTTTTCGTACCGCAAAATGGAATCCATGGCGCTGCTCCTTTGCCGTTTTTTATATGGTAGCGGATTTCTAAGAAATTTGCAAGAAAAAATCCTGGGTGTTCCGGAGAATACCCAGGATTGCCTTATTTGAAAGAGGCCACATTCTTCCGGACCAGGGCCCGGTGCAGCCGGGCTTCCGCCAGACGAAGGTCTGTGTCCGAGGCGTTCTGGTCGTGAAGCACCCGATTGGCCCGCTGGAGGGACTGTTCTGCCCGCTCGGCATCAATTTTGTCAGCCCACTCGAAGGTGGTGGGAACCAGGGTTACCTCCCCGTCCACCACACTGAGCATACCGCCGATACAGGCGGCGATGCGCCGGTTTCCACTGGACTCTACCACGGCTCGTCCCATACCCAGCGCCGCCACATAGTTGATGTGCCGGGCCAGAATGGCTACGTCTCCGTTGGTGGTGCGGACAATCAGCTTCTCCGCTTCGCCGTCAAACAGCAGGCCGTCTGGGGTGACGATTTTCAGATGGAAGGGGGTCATGCCTGCTCACCGCCCCGATACTTGGCGACCACCTCATCGATGGAGCCGGCAAAGAGGAAGTAAGACTCAGGAATGTCATCGTGTTTGCCCTGGATGATCTCCTGGAAGCTGCGGATGGTTTCTTTCAGAGGCACATACTTGCCCTTGTAGCCGGTGAACTGCTCTGCCACATGGAAGGGCTGGCTCAGGAACCGCTGAACCTTCCGGGCCCGGTTGACGGTGAGTTTGTCTTCCTCGCTCAGTTCGTCCATGCCCATGATGGCGATGATGTCCTGCAGTTCCTTGTACCGCTGCAGAATGCTCTGAACGGCACGGGCGGTTTCATAGTGCTCGGTGCCCAGAATCTCCGGGGTCAAAATCCGGGAGGTGGAGTCCAGCGGATCCACGGCGGGATAGATGCCCAGGGAGGAGATGCCACGGTCCAGAACGGTGGTGGCGTCCAGGTGGGCGAAAGTGGTGGCAGGGGCCGGGTCGGTCAGGTCGTCGGCAGGCACATAAACCGCCTGGACGGAGGTGATGGAGCCGTCCTTGGTGGAGGTGATGCGCTCCTGCAGAGCGCCCATTTCCGTTGCCAGGGTGGGCTGGTAGCCTACGGCGGAGGGCATCCGGCCCAGCAGAGCGGAGACCTCAGAACCAGCCTGGGTGAAACGGAAGATGTTGTCAATGAACAGCAGCACGTCCTGATGCTTCACATCACGGAAGTACTCTGCCATGGTCAGACCGCTCAGGCCCACCCGCATGCGGGCTCCTGGGGGCTCGTTCATCTGACCGAAGACCATGGCGGTCTTGGAGATAACGCCGGATTCGGTCATTTCATTGTACAGGTCATTGCCCTCACGGGTACGCTCGCCGACGCCGGTGAACACGGAGTAGCCGTTATGGGCGGTGGCGATGTTGTAAATCAGCTCCTGAATCAGAACTGTCTTGCCCACGCCGGCGCCGCCGAACAGGCCGATCTTACCGCCCTTGGCGTAGGGGCAGATCAGGTCGATGACCTTGATGCCGGTTTCCAGAATCTCGGTAGCCGGCTGCTGCTCCTCGTAGGAGGGAGCGGGACGGTGGATGGGCCAGCGATCGCTGCCCTGAACCGGGGGCTTGTTGTCAATGGGCTGGCCCAGCAGGTTAAACACACGGCCCAGGCACTCTTCACCCACGGGCACGGAGATGGGAGCGCCGGTATCTTCTGCCTGGGCGCCCCGCTGCAGGCCGTCGGTGGAGGACATGGCGATGCAGCGCACCACATTGTCGCCAATGTGCTGGGCAACTTCCGCCACAATGGTGGCTTCGCCGTTGGGAATTTCGATGGCGTTGAGCAGCTGGGGCAGCTGGTCATCGCCGAACCGAATATCCAGAACAGGACCCTGAACCTGGATCACAGTTCCAATATTTCTGGCCATTGGGGATTCAACTCCTTTTGGTAAAATAGGCACAAACTTGGTGCCGAAGAAACCGGAATCTCAGGATCCGGCCACAATTTCCGTAATTTCCTGGGTAATGGCGGCCTGACGTGCCCGGTTGAATTTCAGACTCAGATCCGCGATCATGTCCTCCGCGTTCTGGGTAGCGGAATCCATAGCGGACCGGCGGGCAGCCTGCTCGGAGGCTCGGCTTTCGCACAGGGCGCCGTAGAGAATGCCCCCCAGATATTCCGGAACGATAGAAGCAAACACCGCTTCGCTGTCCTGCTCGTAGATCATCCGATTGCGGGAAACGGATTCCTCGGAGGAATTCTCCGGCCGGGAAAGGGGCAGCAGCCGCATGGTAGTGGGCTCCTGGGACAAGACGGAGAGAAAGGTGGTATAGGCCACCCGGATCTCGTCAAATTCCCCGGACAGGTAGGCGCTGCTCAACTGCTTGGAAATGGAGAAACAGTCCCCGATGTCCACATCTGCCGCCTCGGCGTACTGTTCCGTCAGGGCCGGAACCTTCCGGGAGCGGAAGAAATCCACAGCCTTCTTGCCGATGGGCAGCACAACAGCCTCTCCCTGCATCATTTCCTCGTACACCATCTTGAGAATATTGCTGTTGTAGCCGCCGGCCAAGCCCCGGTCACCGGCGATCACAATATAAAGCCGCTTGTTGACCGGACGCTCCTTCAGGTACGGGGACTGGAAATCCCGATTGGCACGGAGGATATCCTGAATGGTGGAATAAAAAATCTGAAAATAGGGTCGGGAGTTGGAAATCTGGGCCTGAGCCCGGCGAAGCTTGGAGGCAGCAACCATTTCCATGGCCTTGGTGATCTGCTTGGTGCTCTCCATGCTTCGGATACGGTTTTTGATTTCTTTGGTGGAAACGCCAGCCATGGGTTACCTCCTCCCTCAGGATGCGAACTGTGCGACCAGCTCGTCCAGGGCCCCCTTCAGGGTGTTCTCCGTGTCGGTTTCCAGCTTTCCGGTGGTCCGGATGGCTTCCAGCACGGAGCGGTAATTGTTCTCCATGTGGGTTTCCAGCAGTTTTTCAAACTCCGGAATCTTCTCTACATCGATGCCGTTCAGATACCCGTGGGTAACGGCGTAGAGGATGCAGACCTGCTGTGCCACTTCCTTGGGGGCGTTGTTCTTCTGCTTCAGAACCGCCACAATCCGCTCGCCCAGAGCCAGACGGGACTTGGTATCTGCGTCTAGGTCGGAGCCGAACTGGGCGAAACTCTGCAGTTCCCGGTACTGGGAGTACAGCAGCTTCAGAGAACCTGCCACCTTCTTCATGGCCTTGATCTGGGCATCGCCGCCTACACGGGACACGGAAATACCGGGGTTCACAGCGGGCATGACGCCGGAGTTGAACAGCTCGGATTCCAGGAAGATCTGGCCGTCGGTGATGGAGATGACGTTGGTGGGAAT